>FTDL01000023.1_pt1 | contig 73990 bp, 66 predicted proteins | sample 1639951 | NCBI WGS metagenome assembly FTDL01 (sample SAMEA3914869, study PRJEB12502) | metagenome | biome: forest; material: soil | place: USA | collected 2012-03-12 | depth 0.1 m
ATTAAATCCAGACCATTGCCTCCGGGCATCATTAAATCTACAATAAAACAATCGTAGGCATATGTATTGATTTTTTCCTGGCCTTCAGCAAATGTTCTGGCAACTTCGCAAACATAGCCTTCGTGGGAAAGGTAGCTAATAATAGACTGCCTTAATTCCTTTTCATCTTCAATCAATAAAAGTTTCATATACTATATATTAAAGTTCAAAAGTACGCCTTACTACTAAATTTACTTTTTTTAATTAACTTGAACAAATTATGATTATAATCTAAAGAAAAGCTGAAGAATGATCTGCGTTATTGCCTGTACGAATAGACCTAATTCGAACTCACTGAAAATCTCGGAATACTATATTAAACTCCTGCAGAAACATGGAGTTGCTTGTACATTAATTGATTTAAATACGTTACCTGAAAGTTATTTATTCAGTGCCCTCTATCACAATCAAGGAAAAGATTCTGTATTCAATTCTATTAAAGCAAAAATTGCTGCAGCCGAAAAATTTGTCTTTGTTGTACCGGAATACAATGGTTCTTTCCCGGGTGTTTTAAAAGCATTTATTGATGGTTTGGATTATCCGGCAAGTTTCAAAAATAAAAAAGGAGCCTTACTTGGCATATCTTCCGGAGTAATGGGCGGAAGCCTTGCGTTAAGCCACTTAACAGATATATTAAATTATCTGGGTATGCATGTATTAGCATCAAAACCCAGAATCACCCGAATTGAAAAAACATTTATTGATGGTAAAATCAATGACCCGATAGTTAAAGATTTAATCGAATTACAAGTGAAAGACTTACTTGCTTTTTAATAATGAAAAAATTAATCTGCATCGCATTTGTATTTGCATTGTTTTACTACAATCAAACTCTTGCGCAAACAAATGATTATTATTTGGGTGTATTTTCAAATACCACAAAAACAATCAAATTTACTATTGGAGCATATCCTAATTCTATTAGTCAGAGTAAGCGTAATGATGGTGTTATTTATTCAGCAATGCGTATTGCTATTGTAAATAATGAAAAGGCTGAAGCAATTGAATGGAGTGATTATAAAATTTACATTCTGTTAAAGGACGGTACATTATTTTATAATTTTTTAACGAATGTTTCTACTGGTGATTATGCCTGTAAATACACGGTAAATCCTGGTGAGACACATTTACAGTTTGTGTGTTTTGAAAAAGTATTTTCAGCTAATGATGTTGATAAAATATGGTTAAGCTTCAGCGATCATCAATTTCTCTCTTTGTTTTTATATAAAGATGACGTTCAGCCTAAATCTCCTGCTACAAACCCTGTGGCAGTTCCTAATAAAAAACAGATAAAAAAATAAAGCCTTGGTTTATTTCTAAACCAAGGCTTTATTTTTTTATCTGTAATCTTTATTAGTCAACATTATCATGTAAAAACTTATTGTTGCCTAAAATTTCATTATCGTCATTTAAATTAAATCTGGAAATATTTCTGTCAGATGAATGCGGATAGTCTTTCAGGTTTACATTTTTACGTTCAAAAGCAGGCCTGTCAAGCATATCTTTAAATTGCTCATGCGGAATATTCGGATTGCTGTTTAAGCTCTTCAAACGTTTAATTCTATCCTGCGACTGCTGAACCAATTTTTTACGCTGTTCTTCAGCTAAAAGGCTTTCAGGAGTTTGTGCCGGAACTGGCTCTGGATTTGTATTTTTAATTTCGAATACAAATTCTGTTTCATCAACCTGATTTCTGTCTGTAACTTTATCGGCATCCTCTCTCTGAGGAGTTGTAAATTCATAGGTGAATGTACCTGTTTCTTCAGCAGGCTCAACAGTGCCTGATTTAGCATTTACAGGATCTTTACTTGAATTGTCAAATAAATTCGTAACGGAAGAATCTTCTTTAAACTCTATTTTCGGCTCCTGAGATTTTTTATCATCTATGGCATCAAATATTGTAATCTGTTTAGAAGTTTCCAGATCAAAGAACTTTTTTACGTCTTTCTCTACTTTATTTGTTGTCATTTTATTTGGTTCAAAACCAGTCGCAATAACGGTTACACGGATACTATCACCTAATTCAGGATCTACACCTTGTCCCCATATTGTATCCTGTTCCAAACCTGCGCGAGCTTCAATGTAATCTGCAATTTCAGATAATTCATCCATACGAAGTTCTGCATCCGGACCATACATAATAGATAATAAAATCTTCTTAGCGCCTGTAATATCCGTGTTATTTAATAACGGGGATGAAAGCGCTTCTTCAACAGCACGTGTGCCTCTGCCCTCACCGCTGGCAATACCGGAGCCCATTACAGCAGCACCGGAATCTTTCATTACCGTTTTAACATCTTCAAAATCCACGTTTACATCACTCGTAACTGTAATGATCTCTGCAATACTTTTTGCAGCGGTTGTTAAAATATTGTCTGCCTTTGCAAAAGCTTCGCGGATAGAAAGGTTGCCATATATATCACGCAAACGGTCATTCAGAATAACAAGTACTGTATCGCAGTAACCTCTCAGTTCTTCAATACCCTGCTCTGCCTGCATAATTTTCTTTTTGCCTTCAAAACCGAATGGAGCTGTTACAATACCTACAGTAACGATATCCAGTTCTTTTGCCAGCTTGGCAATGATTGGTGCTGCACCGGTACCGGTACCACCGCCCATACCAGCAGTAATGAATACCATTTTGGTATTATTACTCAATAATTCTCTTATGTCTTCTTTACTTTCCAGGGCAGCATTTTTTCCCCTTTCAGGATTTGCACCTGCTCCTAAACCATCGGTCAAACCAATACCTATCTGTAATTTATTTGGTATCGGGCTGCCATTTAATGCCTGTACATCTGTGTTACACACAATGAACTCAACATCTTTGATGCCTTGGCTATACATGTGATTCACGGCGTTACTGCCGCCGCCGCCAACACCAATTACTTTGATGATGGATTTGTGATGACTTGGCAAATCAAATTTATACATAGGACACGAAGTTTAGTAAAAATGAAATGATTAATAATCTTGTTTATCGTCAATATCATCCATCAACAAACCTTTCAGTCTATCGCTGGCTTTTTTAAGATTAAAGCCGAACAAGGATTTAGTATCGTCTTTATAATTTTTCTCCTGCATTTTTTTATGTTTATCCTCAGGTGTTGTAGCTGCAGGTGTCTTCTCAGCAACATCTGAATATTTATTTGCACGCTCATCAATAGACCAGAAGCCTGCAAGTACAAGTCCTACAGCTGTAGCATACATAGGGCTTTTAACCAATTCTGTTTTACTTTTACCCAAATGTTCATTCGGATAACCGATACGTGTATGCTGGCCGGTCATCAGCTCAAACAATTGTTTTAAATTCTGTAACTGAGCACCGCCGCCAGTAATTACAATACCTCCGGCTAAACGGTCTTCGTAACCGGAACAGATAATTTCTGTGTGTACCAATTCCAGAATCTCTTCCATTCTGCACTGAATGATGCTCGCTAAATTTTTAGCAGAAATTTCTTTTGCCGGTCTGTCGCGCAAACCTTTTACTGTAATAATATCATTTGCACGTGCTTCACTTGCCAGTGCTGAACCGAATTTCATTTTCAATTCATCTGCCTGCTTGTGCATGATGTTACAACCTGTCTTAATATCAGAAGTGATGATATCACCACCAAAAGGAATCACAGCAGTATGACGAATAATGTTATCATAGAAGATTGCAATATCTGTTGTACCGCCACCGATATCTACCAGACATACACCTGCTTCTTTTTCTTCTTCACTCAGTACCGACATGCTTGATGCAATCGGTTCCAGTATTAAATTGTCAATCGCAAGTTCGCCTTTCTGTACACAACGGTTGATGTTTTTAATTGCATTTGTGTTTGCAGTAATCACGTGAAAGTCTGCTTCCAGACGAACACCTGTCATACCTACCGGATCTTTGATATTCTCTTCGTAATCTACTGTATATACTTGTGGCATTACATGTATAATCTCATTGCCAAATGGCATAACTGTTCTATACATATCTGCTGTTAATCTGTTCACATCGTCAACAGAAATTTCTTCATCTCCGTTAGGTCTGTTAATACCGTGGTGGTGTAACGAGCTTTTTATATGCTGTCCTGCAATACCAACGTTTACAACGCCGATGTCAATGCCTGACTGATCAGATGCTTCTTTGATTGCCTTTTCAATAGCCGTAACGGTGAGGTTGATATTCGTAACCATGCCACGAATTACACCTTCGGAAACAGCTTTGCCTATACCAAGTATTTCAAGCTTGCCATATTCATTCTTTCTACCTACAATGGCACAAATTTTAGTTGTTCCAATATCCAGACCCACGACAATTTTGTCGTTCTGATTTGGGTGAGATTGATTGTTATCTTTATACATGGGCTTAAAAATTATTCACAGACAATTTGATTGTTAAACGATACGTTCACCGAATGATATGCATCCCAGCCTTTCGACGGTAGAATATCACGAAAGAATATATCTATTTTTTTAAACTTCAGTTCAATATCTTCAGGCTTGCCAAACTGGATTTCGTAATCACCGATCTGTGGTTGCATAACAATATCACCATTTGCTTTCAGTGTGATTTGCGCAATCATTCTTTTCCAATGATCATTACTGTCAATGAATTGGATCAGCTCAAAATATTTGCTTCCAACAGAATCTTTCAGCAAATAATTTTCTTTCATAAATCTTGATGCAAATGGGCCATCAATAATCAATACGCGTGATGTGAATTTATCAGAAGTGGATAGTGCCGTAGCATTACTTCCTATGTAAGCATGAGGAGAATTTTGATTTACAATCCGGGCAATTGGCTTGCTTTGTTTAATTTCAATCATCAAGGTTCCTTTGTGATCGGCGCTTATTTGTGCATCTTCTACGAATTTAATGCTTTCAAGGCGTAATTCCAGATTTTTCAAATCAATATCGCGATATTTTTTACCCACAATTTGATCGGCGTCATTCATTGTAAGCGTGCGGAGAATATCGGTTTCATCTACGAAGTAATTATCGAAATCGTAATTGATACGCACGACTGTTCTCAGCACTTTGCGGTTGGCATGTTCATTCTCAACAAAACCAATTAAAAAGAACATAGCAATTCCTATCAGTCCAAACCAAAGTTTGTTCCAAAAAGATGTTCCTATCTTCCATTTGGTTTTTGGTTCAGTTTCCTTTGCCATATCGTTGTTCACAAAGCAATTTTATAGGTTGTATAAAACGATCGATGTCGCCTGCACCAGCAGTAACCACTACATCGAAATTCAATTTTTCTAATTCTGCCAGCAACGTTTCTTTGCTTACTACTTTTTTATTTTCAGAAGGAATGAGCTTCAGTAACACATCTGAAGTGATACCTTCAATAGGCAATTCACGTGCCGGATAAATATCCATTAACAGCAACTCGTCTGTTAAGGAAAGACTCTGCGCAAACTCCTGCATGAAATCGCGTGTACGGGTGAATAAGTGCGGCTGAAAAACAGTTGCTACTTTCTTCCCTGGAAATACCATACGCACCGCTTTCAACAAAGCTTCCAGCTCTGTGGGATGATGTGCGTAATCATCTACATAAACGAGTTCAGGATTTTTATAGATGTATTCAAAACGTCTTTTCACTCCGCCAAATGTACGCAGGCTGCTTTTTATAGAATCAATATTTACACCGGCGTAATAGGCAGCAAGGAAAGCTGCGGTAGCGTTTAATACATTGTGCATACCAGGCATTTCAATCCGGATATTATTCCAGCGAAGAAAATCATTATCAATACTAAATGTAACGCCGCCATTTTCGGTCACTACATTATGAATTCTGTAATCTGCTTCTATGGATTCTCCAAACGTTACTGAAACAGAAGCCAGTGGCGGAATCTCAACATCAACATCCACCCGACGGATAACTATACCATTCGGCTTTAATTTTTTCAGATATTCATTAAATGAATCGTAGAACGACTGAACATCTGAATAAATATCCAGGTGATCCGGATCCATATTATTGATCACAGCAATATCCGGGCTCAGTTGCAGAAACGAACGATCATATTCATCTGCCTCTGCAACTACCCATCCTTCGCCATTTGTATGGTTTCCGATTAGAATATTCGTACCGTAATTTTGTGTAATACCTCCCAGAAACGCGCTGCATGGCATGCCTGATTCATACATAATATGTGCAGCCATCGAAGATGTGGTTGTCTTACCATGTGTGCCGGCAATGCCAATTGTTTTTAATTCTTTTGTGAGGAATCCTAAAACCTGTGAACGTTTATATAATTGATAGTGATTGTCTCTGAAGAAATTTAATTCTGCATGATCTGCCGGAATAGCCGGTGTATAGATTACCAATACAGATTCTTTATTCCTAAATACGTCAGGAATCTCATTAACATTGTCTGAATAATGCACCCACATGCCTTCAGCTTCTAATGATCGCGTAAGGTCTGAAGCTGTTTTGTCATAGCCGCCCACAACATAGTTGTTCTGCTTGAACCATCTGGCTAAAGCACTCATACCGATGCCACCGATACCAACTAAATAGACGCTATGTACATTATTTATATTCACTTTTTACTTGCATTAATTATTTCAAAAACTTTATCAGCAATACGTTCTGTTGCATTTGGTTTGGCAAACGTCAGAATGTTTTTACTTAATGTCTGCTTTGCTTCCTCATTCTTCATTAAAGCCAGCGCTTTCGTTACCAGATCTGTTGGTGCATTCATATCTTTAACTACCCATGCAGCCTGCTTGTCTGCAAGTGCCATTGCATTTTTCGTCTGATGATCTTCGGCAACATTTGGCGAAGGCACCAGAATACAAGGCTTGCCTACGATCGATAACTCGGAAATAGACAATGCTCCTGCTCTTGACACAATAACATCTGCCATAGCATACGCTTTATTCATGTCTCCGATAAAATCAGTAACCTTTATCGTCTCAGAATTATATTGCTTCAAAGATTCATAATAGAACTTTCCTGTTTGCCACAATACCTGGATACCTGCATGTTGCAGTGCTTCTAAATTCCGTTCAACAGATAAATTTATTGTACGCGCTCCGAGACTGCCGCCCATTATAAATAATGTCGGTATACCGGGTTTCAATCCAAAGAATTCAAAAGCACCTTCTGCATACTTTTTATAATCAACTATATCTTTACGAACAGGATTTCCTGTGTACACAATTTTTTCTGCAGGGAAGAATCGTTCCATCCGTTCATACGCAACACAGATAGCCTGTACTTTTTTTGAAAGTGCTTTATTAGCAATACCTGCATACGAATTCTGTTCTTGTATCAAGGTTGGAATATCAAGTGCGTTTGCCGCCTGAAGCAAAGGCCAGCTGGCGTAGCCACCTACACCTATGGCAATATCCGGTTTGAAATTCTTAACAATCTTGCGTGCTTTCAAATAACTTGAAACTACTTTTAACGGAAAAGCTAAATTATCAATGGACAGTTTACGTTGAATACCGCTAATCCATAAGCCTTCAATTTTATATCCGGCAGCAGGAACTTTCTGCATTTCCATACGTCCCTGAGCACCTACAAATAAAATTTCCGAATCCGGGAATCTTGCTTTGATCGCATTTGCAATAGCAACCGCCGGATAGATATGTCCGCCGGTACCGCCTCCGCTTATAATTACACGATATGGATTATGCTGTTGCATGTCTTGTTTCTACTGAATTTGATTCTGTCAGATCTCCTCTGCTCACACTTAATATAATACCCAGGGAAAGACCCGTAAATAATAACGATGTGCCGCCCATACTTAATAGTGGTAACGGCTGGCCTGTAATCGGACCAAGTCCAACGGCAACTCCCATATTAATCATTGCTTGTCCGACAAGACTGAACGCGAGACCTGCTGATAACAAACCGCCATAAGCCCGGTCACTTTTTACAACTGTTTTCATTCCCCGGTATAACAATGCCAGGTAAAGAAACAGAATAAATATGCCGCCAATAAATCCGTACTCTTCAATGATAATTGCATAGATAAAATCAGAAGACGATTGTGGAAGAAAATATTTCAGATCGCTGTTACCAGGTCCTTTACCAAAAAGTCCTCCGTTCCAGATCGCAATAAATGCCTGCTCTGCCTGATATGGAATTTCTGCATCATCATTTGTAAATATTTCAGCAAACTGTTTTATCCTGTTGATCGCCGTACCCAAACGTTGACCAAGTGTTAATGCGATGGTTCCGCATATAGCGCCAACCAAAACCAACATCGCCAGATATTTCATTGGTACACGGCCAATAAACATTAACAGTAGACACGTTGAAAATAATATCATGGCAGTCGATAAGTTGGACAAGGCGATTAAACCGCAGATTATGCCGCACCACATTACAATCGGAATAAACGAACCTTTAAAATCTTCAATATTTGCCTGTCTTTTAGCAAGCATACTGGCAAGATTTGTAATCAGTGCAAGCTTAGCCAAATCAGATGGCTGGAATGATTGATTAATAATCGGAATCATTAACCAACGGCTTGCTCCATTCAATTCTCCACCCATTAAGAATGTCAAAAGCAATAACGGTGCAGAAACAATTAAGGCCAGACGGCTCAAACGGGAATAATATTTATAATCTACTTTATGAGCCAGCCAAACCAATACCAAACTGCCGATAATCAATCCTCCGTGCTTAATCAAATAGTACATCGTATCACCATCCTTTTTCTGGAAAGCAAGTGAACTTGATGCACTGTACACAACAGCAACACTGATGAGTGAAAGCAACATAATAATAGACCAGATGAAAGGATCACCTTTCAGATTTTCTTTCAACCAGTCTGTAATACGATTCAACATATCTTATAACTTATCCTGCTAATTCTATTACTAAATTTCTGAATTGATTTCCGCGGTCTTCATAATTCTTAAACAAGTCAAAACTTGCGCAAGCCGGAGATAATAAAACAGTATCTCCTTTTTTAGCTGAATCATGTGCGATACGGATTGCTTCAACCATAGAATGTGCTTCTTTGATTTCAGAAACCATATTTGCAAAACCTGATAATACTTTGGAGTTATCTTTTCCCAACGCTACAACTGTATGTACTTTTTCGCGCACCAATGTTTCAATCTGTGAATAATCATTCCCCTTATCTACACCTCCGGCAATAAGTACTACAGGAGTTTTCATGCTATCTAATGCATACCATACAGAATCTACATTGGTAGCTTTTGAATCATTTACATATTTAACACCAAAAATAGATCCTACAAATTCCAGGCGGTGTGGTGCATTTCTAAAACTTTTTATCGCCGACGCACTTGCATCTGCATCTGCACCAATAGCTATAACTGCATTCAACGCAGCCATAATATTTATATAATTATGTTTTCCCTGCAAAGGAAAATCAGAAACATTAAATGTATGTACGATATCGTTCAGTGCATGAATCTGAATCGTCTTCTCATCTGAGTAAGCACCTTCCGCATATAATTCTTTCAACGACACAGGCATGTAACGTGCATTGATAGTTACGTGCTTCTTATACTCATCAACTACTTTATCTTCTGCATACGTGATATAATAATCAGACGGTGTCAGATTCTGAAAGATCCTGAATTTAGATGCAATGTAATTTTCAAATTTATATTCATACCGATCCAGGTGATCCGGTGTAATATTTAAAAGGACCGCAACGTCTGCTTTAAAGGTATACATATCGTCCAGCTGAAAACTACTCAGTTCCAATACATATACATCTTTCTTTTCATGAATGATTTGTCGCGCCAGGCTCGTACCGATATTACCTCCTAATCCAACAGAGTATCCAAGCTGTGATAAAATATGATGCGTTAATAATGTCGTTGTTGTTTTTCCGTTACTGCCTGTTATTGCAATAAATCTGGCATCTGCATGCATATGCCTGTATGCAAATTCAATTTCAGAAATGACTTCAATACCTTTGGAACGGACCAATTTCATGATTGGCGCTTTCTCTGGTATACCCGGGCTTTTAACAATTATGTCTGCTGCTAAAACAATATCTTCTGAATGTTTGCTCTGCTCGAAATGAATGTTGGCAGCATTTAATTCATCAATGAATGAATCTGAAATAGTACCTGAATCTGAAACAAATGTATCATAGCCTTTTGCTTTTCCAAGCAAGGCTGCGCCTACACCACTTTCTCCAGATCCTAATATGACTACTTTCTTATTCATATTATATTATCTCAACTTTAATGTTGCCAATGAAAGAATTGCTAACAAAATACCTGCAATCCAGAAACGCGTAACGATCTTTGCTTCATGGTATCCGGACTTCTGATAATGATGATGTAACGGAGACATTTTAAAGATGCGCCGGCCTTCCCCGTATTTTTTCTTTGTGTATTTGAAATAAGACACCTGAATAATTACAGATAGATTTTCGATTAAAAAAATACCGCATATTACCGGTAATAATAATTCTTTACGGACTGCCAGCGCCATTACTGCTATTACTCCACCTAATGCAAGACTTCCCGTATCGCCCATAAATACTTGTGCAGGATACGAATTATACCAAAGAAACCCGATACATGCACCCATTAACGCAGCGCCAAAAATTACAAGCTCTCCGCTATTCGGGATATACATAATATTTAAATAGCTGGCAAAAATTGAATTACCAGATACATATGCGAAAATGCTTAACGTAAGTGCAATGATAGCAGACGTGCCGGCTGCCAATCCATCAATACCATCAGTAATATTTGCCCCATTTGAAACTGCTGTAATAACAACTATTACTAGTACTACATATAAAACCGGTGTACAGTTATCTGTTACCAAACATGAAATAGACCCATAGTCCAGTTCATTATTTTTCAAAAACGGAATAGTTGTTAAGCTTGATTCAACATCGGTATAAACCGGAGAACTTTGAATGGTTGATTTACTTCCATCGGACAATGTATATTCGCGCACTACAACACTTGAATTATATAATAATGTTAAACCAACAATCAATCCCAATGTAACCTGGCCAACAATTTTAAATTTACCTTGAAGACCCTCTTTATTCTTTTTAAATACTTTTATATAATCATCCAGAAAGCCAATAAAACCCAGCCATATTGTTGATAGTAACAACAACACTATATATACATTACTCAATTTAGCAAACAGCAATGTCGGAACGATGATACATAATATGATCATAAGGCCTCCCATTGTAGGTGTACCTTTTTTCTCCATCTGTCCGGCAAGACCCAAATCGCGGATACTTTCGCCTATTTGTTTATTTTGTATGAAGGCAATAATTTTTTTACCAAAAACCAGCGCAATAAGCAAAGAAACAAAAGCTGCCATTCCTGCCCGGAAAGAAATATATTGAAATACACCTGCTCCCAACAGGTCAAATCGTTTTTCTAAATAATCAAATAGATAGTATAGCATTAGTTCGACTGGTATTGAAGTTGAAAATGATATTGATCGTTATGACTAATAATGTAGTTCAGCATATTGATTACATTGTTCAGTAGCTCAACACACGCGTCGCATTCGTTGCTTAACGGATGTTTCATTTGTATTAACTTTAACCAGTATCTGGTCTGAACAGACATTTCTGAAGCCATAGAAATTGACTCCGTAAAATCCATTTGTGTGGTAGAAGCCCATGCTGTTTCAGCATGTTTCCGTATAGACAGGCCGTATTTCAGCAGTCTTACAGACAGCTCCATTTCGTTATTCTTTAACAGAACACCATAGAGATCCATAATCCGTGCGGACAATTCAAACGTGCGGTTACTTAGTAGTTCGTAAGTCATTGACTAGTCTATAGATTTAAAAGTATAGGTGCTTCTATGTGTATTTCTTCGTGCTTCTTCTATTTGAGCTACCAGACTTTCAAAATCTTTGTAGTCTTCTTCCAGAACAGGAATCACTTTATATATTTTAATAAACCGGATTAAATTCAATAATCCCTTTGATTGCTTCGATGCAGCAAGCATATTTAATCTGTATTCATGATTTGATTTAGAAATTTCTGCCTGCAATAATGCATTTACAATTTCTTTATATAATAAATCAATTCGTTCTGACAGATCTGTACGATTTCCGTCATTTAATAACGTTACAAAGCGTTCAACCGAATATTTTACAGTTGTCTGGTTAAAATGCTTTATCTCTAAAAAAGAACTCATCATAGTGTTACTTGCCTAACGTTTCTAATACTTCTTTTACAATTAAACGGTCATCAAAAGGATATTTCACACCTTTAATTTCCTGGTAAGTTTCATGTCCTTTACCTGCAATCAATATAATATCACCGGTTGAAGCCAAAGTAGAAGCAATTTTAATGGCTTCTTTTCTATCTAAAACAGATAATACTTTCTTCTTATCTACAATACGCACACCCTTTTCCATTTCAGAAAGAATTGCCTGTGGCTCTTCATCTCTTGGATTATCTGATGTAAGAATAACATGATCACTAAACTGGCACGCTATATCAGCCATGATCGGACGTTTAGCAGCATCGCGGTTTCCGCCGCAGCCAACAACTGTTATGATTTTATTGCCACCTTTTAATTCTGTAATTGTTTCCAATACATTTTTTAATGCATCAGGAGTATGCGCATAATCAACAATTACTGTGATGTTGCTTATCGAATTATATTGTTCGAATCTTCCGTTCGCAGCTTCAATAGAAGACAATTGCATCAGCACCTCTTCCTTATCTTCACCCAATAAAACAGCAGCGCCATAAACAGCCAGCAAATTATATGCATTGAAATTACCGATCAATCTGAACCATGCCTGCAAACCATCAACATCCATTTCAAGCCCTTGCATGGTTGTTGAAATTAATTTTCCTTTAAAATCTGCAAGTGCTAATAATGAATAGGTATATGTTTTGGCACGTGTATTCTGTATCATTACTCTTCCACGCTTATCGTCTGCATTTATAAGAGCAAAGGAGTCATTCGGCAATCCATCAAAAAACAATTTCTTGGCTTTGATGTATTCATCAAACGTTTTATGGTAATCTAAATGATCATGTGTAATGTTGCTGAACAATGCACCGGCAAATTGTAAACCTGCAATACGCCGTTGAACGGCCGCATGTGAACTCACTTCCATAAAGCAATGCGTACAGCCTGCAGCAGCCATATCTGCAAGTAATTTATTTAATGAAATTGCATCCGGTGTTGTATGTGTAGATGATATAACCTGATCTTCAATTCTATTTTCAACGGTTGAAATGAGTCCTGTTTTATATCCCAGCTTCCTGAATAAGCGATACAGTAATGTTACTGTTGTCGTTTTACCGTTTGTACCTGTAATACCAACCAGCTTTAATTTGGAAGAAGGCTTATCGTAGAAATTAGAAGCAATAATGCCCAATGCTTCCGAAGAATCCTTTACCTGAATGATTGTACAATCTGTATCGCCATCCAGCTCAGGAAGCTCTTCGCAAACTACTGTTGCTGCGCCTTTTTGAATGACATCTTTTATATATGAATGTCCGTCGCTATTTACACCTCTAACGGCAATAAACATCGAACCCTTTTCTACCTTACGGGAATCGAAACAAATAGCAGTAATATCTATATCTGTTCTACCAGATACGGATATTAAAGAAACCTTATAGATTAAATCTTTTATCTGCATATTATTGTAATACGATAGTAATGTAATTGCCTTTGTTATATCTGGTTCCGGAGCTAATGGATTGAGACACTACTCTGCCCGAACCTTCATATCGCACATGTAAACCAATATTTTCCAGGATGTATAATGCGTCTTTTAGTTTCAACCCATTTACATCCGGTACAATACCTGAAACTATTTTTCTGTCGTACCAAACAACCGATTTATTTTCAAGATTTGCGCGTACCCAATCATCGTTTGCATTTGTACTTGTATGATTCGGAATCTGTAGCTCTTTACATAAAATTTTCAGATCTTCGTACAAGCCACCTTTGATTACCGGATATACACCTGTATTGGCGAGTGTGTTTGTAGATATCGGAACATGCAGATCCAAATCCTGTGCAAATATTTTATCAGCAACTTCTTTGAATACCGGTGCCGCCACATCTGATCCATAAAGATTATATCCTTTGGGATTGTCAATTACTACAATGCAACTGTACTTGGGCCGGTCTGCCGGGAAATAACCAACAAATGATGTGTAGTATGTTTTGGTATAGCTTTGTTTTACTATACGCTGTGCTGTACCTGTTTTACCGGCAATTTTATAATTCGGATTTTTAATATTTATTGCGGTACCATTTTCAACTACACCTTCCAGCATCGTGCGTACTTTCTTTAACGTTTCATCTGAACAGATTTTATCTACCACCACTTCCGTTGTATAACTATCCAATACCTGATCCGCAACACGTGTTTCTTTCACAATCATCGGACGTACCATCTTTCCATCGTTTGCAACTGCATTATAAAAAGAAAGCGTATGTATAGGTGACATGCTTAATTCGTAACCGATCGACATCCACGGCAATGTTGTGCCACTCCATGTTTTAGACGCTGTATTTTTAAAGTATGGTTTTGCAACACCATCCATCTGAAAGATTACAGGCTCAGTCAAGCCCATTTTCTGAATATATTCCAGAAATTTATCCGGCTTTGCGCCAAAATACTCATTTACTTTTTTTGAAACAGCGATATTCGACGACTTCTCAAATGCATGCTGTAAGGTAATCTTACCGTAACCACCTGGTTTGGAATCACGCATGATACGATCATAAAATTCATACTCGCCATTACCCGTATCAACTGTATCAGATAAGTTTATATCCGTGTCTTCAAACAAGGCAATCATCGATGCAAGCTTAAAAGTAGAACCAGGCTCAGTTAATCCCTGATTACCGATTGCATAATTATAATTCTCTGCATAACGCCCTTCCCCTACTTTACCTAAGTTCGCAATGGCTTTTACTTCGCCGGTAGCAACTTCCATTAATACTACACAACCATAATCTGCATCGTGTGCCGCAAGATGGTTACGCAAGGAAGCTTCGGCAACATCCTGAATATTTACATCAATGGTTGTGACAATATCAATGCCGTCAACAGGCATGATTTCATTCTCATCATGCACAGGCTTCCAGTTTCCTCCAGACATTTTCCGGAACAGTGCTTTACCATTTAAACCAGCTAGCTCTTTGTTAAAGCTGTATTCAAGTCCAGCTCCGTTATTATCTTCATTTACAAAACCAACAGTACGTTGTGCCAGAAATGAAAACGGCAAAAATCGTTTATCAATTTTTTCAAATACTACTCCACCTTTAGACCTGCCTTCAGCGAAGATAGGCCATTCAGACATTGCTTTTTTTCCCTGATAATTAATCAGCTTATGATTGAGTATGATATATTTTTTATTTTTCTTTCGCGCATCGTTTATCTTTCTGATATATTCTGCTGCAGATTTATCTTTAAAATAAGCCGATAGATTTGTTCCCAATTGTTTAATGCCTTTATAGTAGACTTCATCTTCTGCAATTGTAGGATCTATACATACTCTGTAAAATGGAAGCGATGTAGCCAGCAAACTTCCGTCAGAAGAAAAAATATTGCCACGGGTAGGTTTAACATCTTTAAAATCAAGTAAATTTTCTTCATGCAGCTTCGCCCATCTATCGCTTTGCACAAATTGTATCCGTACAATTTTATATGCAATAGCAAAAGAAAATAACACAGTTACCAGAAAGGCAACCCGAATTCGAAGGACGATGGATTTTTTAATATTCACGCTGCTTCTCAGTTATTTTAATCGGAGGTTCAATGCTTTCTTGCAAGCCCAGATCTACTACTTGTTTTGCCACTTCCGACTGTTTGCTTTTAAACATCAGATCGGCTTTAAGGGTTGTATAATCGGCTCTCAAATCATTTACTTCATTTTGCAATCTATTTGTTTTACGTACAAGCTTATCGCCATAATGTGCGTTTGCTATATACAGCATCATCATAAAAGCAAAGAACAAAACCTTTGGAACATATTGTACAGGTAAGCCTTCATTGAATATATTTCCAATCGGAATGTATTTATCTACAATAGAAAATACTCCCTTGCCGGATGATTGTATTCTTTCCGGTGTTTCAGGTTCTTCAACCTGGGGAGCAACTTTTACTGTATTATTTTTAGCCATGTTTATTTATTCGCGTTCTGCAATTCTCAGGCGGGCACTACGTGCACGGTTATTTCTTTCTTTTTCTTCTTCATCCGGATCAATTGCTTTTCCAACCGAATGAAACGGTTTATTTGTATTTCCATACAAGTCTTTTTCAGCATCTCCATGAAATTTTCCCTGCTGTACAAAGTTTTTCACTAACCGATCTTCCAGAGAATGGTAACTGATAATTGAAAGTCTGCCACCTGAGCGTAATACCTGCTGACTTTGTTCCAGCAAATCTTTCAGCGCTTCCAACTCTTCGTTTACTTCAATACGTAATGCCTGAAATACCTGTGCATAATACTTACTCTCTTTTCCTCTTGGTGCATAGTTTGATAACACTTCAATCAATTCGGAGGTGCGTTGGATAGGTTTATTGATGCGCTCTTTCACCAGAGCCTGTGCCAGTGTTTTTGCATTACGCACTTCACCATACATACCCAGAATACTATGTAAACCATGCTCCGAATATTTGTTAATAATATCTGCTGCTGTCTTATCAATTGCACGGTCCATGCGCATATCCAAAGGCGCATCATAACGGATAGAAAATCCTCTTTCAGGTGTGTCAATCTGGTGAGAAGAAATACCAAGATCGCCCAGCAAACCATCAACCTTATCTACACCATTTAAGCGCAGGTATTTTTTAATGTATCTGAAGTTTGCGGGAATCAATGTAAAGTTGGGACCAATCAAATCTTTTGCATTATCTACTGCGTCGGCATCCTGGTCAAAGGCATATAGTTTACCACCTTTCAAATGTTTAAGAATCTCACGGCTATGTCCGCCACCGCCGAACGTTACGTCGACATAAATTCCTTCCGGATTAATATTTAACCCCTCTATACTTTCTTTTAATAAAACCGGAACGTGGTACATAAGTCGTCTATTCTTTTTTTGTTGGTGCTAAATATTTTTCTGCAAGCTGAGCGAGTTCTGAAGAATCCTGAATCAGATATTTTTCATATAAACCCGGAGACCATATCTCTACTCTGTTTCCCATGCCCACCACTGTAACATCCTTCTCAAGCTGAGCGTGGCTCATAAGCATCTTAGGAATAAGCAGACGGCCATTATTATCAAGCTCTACCTCATTTATACCTCTGAAGAAATTCCGTTGAAATACGCGGTATTCTTCGCTGAATTCATTTAAACCGGAAACTCTGGAATATATTTTTTTAAACTCTGTTTGCGAGTACAAAACAATACATGCCTCGAAACCTCTTGTTAAAACGATGTTTCCAGCATCTACATCAGGCAAATTTGACTTAATACGAGCAGGCAGAACCATACGGCCCTTCGCATCTACTGTACTGTCATATTCACCTGAAAAGAATCCCATATATTATTAGTCCTGATATACAATTGGTTAATCAAATTTAAAAAAGAAAAAACAAAATACAACCACACTCACCCACTTTAACCCACATTTATAGCCTTTTAAACCGTTTTGTGGAAAAATACATACATTACCAACACAAAATCAACTTTCAAACGCTTCAAAGAGTGGTTTTATGAAGTTTTAAACCATAGGTGATTTGGATATGACAATATGAATACGATAAGTTGAATTCTGGATAATCGGTTTGGTTAGTAAAAGTATTTAAAATGTTATCCGCTCTTTAACTCCTATCAGTAAAGGGATAGCAAGCCATGTACATCATGGATGCCCAATAAAGGCTAGGCTAGATAGAAATAAAACTATATCCACAGTTAAAAAATAAATGTCTATAACATGTAACCTATTCTAAAAGCACCATGAATAAAGGGATATAGATTTTTATAGTAATAAAAATGTTTGCAGATACTAGTTATTAAAATTGTACTTTATCCCGCTATCTCCCTATTAACGGTAGATACAGAATGTGTGAATTATTGTAAAGTTATCAACAAATGGATAAAATATTGCTGAAGCTCTTGCAGTATAAGGCTTTTCCTATAATTTCGTAAAAGAATTTTAACTTTTAAAACAAAAACTACACACTATGAACAAGGCAGAATTAATCGATGCAATTGCAGCTGAATCAAACTTAACTAAAGCAGATTCTAAAAGAGCTTTAGATGCTTTCCTTAATGCTACAGGTAAAGCACTTAAAAAAGGTGAACCAGTTGTGTTAATTGGTTTCGGTTCTTGGAAAACAGCTACACGTGCAGCTCGTAACGGTAGAAACCCACAAACTGGTAAAGTAATCAAAATCAAAGCTAAGAAAGTAGTTAAATTCAAAGCTGGTGCTGAGCTTACTAAAAAAATTAAGTAATTAGCCAACTTACTTTTTTTACATAAAAAACCCAATCGGTTTCGATTGGGTTTTTTTATGCGTTTTATTAATCGTAATAAACTGTTTTATTGGTTGTTAAAATATTTTTCAAAATAGTTGGTTCTTTATTTTCAGAACTAACTATTTATTTCATAACTTTACAATTATTAGAAACTACAATAATGACCGAAGAAATAGTAACAGAAAAACAACGTCTCCTTATAGAACAATTAGGAGTGTTTTATGAACACGAAGGTTTTCACCCGGCCGGCGCCCGTGTCATGGCTTTACTTCTTATTGCAGATAGGGTTGAATTAACTTTTGATGAAATACGGGAAACGCTTAACATCAGTAAAAGTGCTACAAGTACGGCTATTAACTTATTGATTAATACAAACCGCATCGAATACATTACAAATCCTGGTGAACGAAAACGTTATTTTAGAGCGACAATTGTAAACTGGAAAATGCACATGAGAGAAAAACTAACGGATATTATAAAAATGAGTTCATCGATGGAAACAATCATTAATCAACGTCCGAATTCAACAGCAGAATTTAACAATAGTTTAAAAGAGATTCACAGTTTTATGTCTTTCTTTCACAAGGAAATTCCTTTATTAATAGAACGTTGGAAAGAAACACAAAAAAAATAATTGCTATCATACAATAAAACGCAGCTACAATCGACTTCAGGCTAACTACTATAACAAACAATACATATGAGAATACCTCTCTTAGGCCTTATACTGTTGCTCACTTCAGCACAGACGATGGCACAACAAAAATATACACTTAAAGAGTGTATCAATTACAGTTTACAAAATCATTTAAGTAATCAGGTATATAAAAACAGTGCTGAAATTGCCAATCAACAGGGACGAGAAGCAATCGCTAGTTATCTGCCACAGATAAATCTTAACACAACTTTTGATGACAACCTCAAGTTAGCAACATCAATCATTCCTGCAGGCCCAATATCACCAGAACCCATAAAGTTTCAGATGGGACAGCGGTATGTTACAGGTAGCGTTGCACAACTGGATCAAACTATTTATGATCAATCTATGATCTATGGCATTAAAGCAAACGCGCCTAATAAAGAGATTGCAGCTTTAAATGAAAAGCAAAATCAGGAAACGTTAATCTATAACACTACCGCAGCTTACATTGAAACAGTAATATATGCTGAGAAAATCCGTATCCTGTCTATCAATGAAAAAAAATACAAAGAATTATTGGACATCAAACAACTGCAATATGATAAAGGAACTGCGACACAGGTCGATTATAATCGCATTCTTGTAACGTATAAAAATATTGTTGCAGAAAAAACACTTGCTGAAACAAACAGAGAGCTTGGTTTAAACAAACTGAAAGATGCCATGGGCATGACCTTAGATGAGAATATATTAATTAATGATTCTCTTGATTACGACCGTTTGATTCCCGATTCTGATATCAGTGAATTTGATGTATCTCAATTATTCACTTATAAAATCAATGCACAAAAAATACATTTACAGGAAATTGATGTAAAACGTAAAAAAGCTGCATTCCTGCCTACATTAACAGGATACGTGCGTTATGGTGCGCAGTCGTACAGCCAGGAAAGCAGCACACTTTTCCATACCTGGTTTGACTATTCTGCTGCAGGATTAAAATTAAGTATCCCGGTATTCAGCGGATTCAGAAAAGAAAGTCAATTGAAACAAAGCGAACTGAACTTGTTAAATCTGCAGAAGAACTTTATTATCACTAATAATACGCTGCGTTTACAGGCACTCAATGCCAATACACAATTGAAAAAATCGTACAATGATGTTGCAAATAATAAAGAAAACCTGAATCTCGCGCAGGAAGTATTTGACATCACCAATCTGCAATATCAAAAAGGAATGGGAACATTAACAGACCTGCTGAATGCAGAATATTCACTGAAGGAAGCGCAAAATAATTACATTACATCCATGTTGAACTTATTGTCTTCAACGCTTAATAATGAAAAAGCAAATGGCACATTAATTCCGTTTGCAACTAAACTATAAAACACTCTACGCAATATATTTTATCTATATGAAAAAATTTCTGATTATAGGCGGCATTTTAGCTCTGGTAGCAATTGTTACACTACGACTTGTTAGTAACAAAAAAATAATTAACGAAAACAAACAGATTGTTGATCGTTCAAAGATACCTGTAGCAGTATCGGTAGCAATGGTAGAAGACAAACCTCTGGGAAACTCTTTCCAATTGCCTGCTTCTTTGGACCCGATCGAAGAATCAGATATTGCTGTAACAGTAGCTGGCCGAATCACGCGCTTGTCTGTTGAAAATGGATCACGCGTAAGCAAAGGACAAATCATCGGTACAATAGATTCTCAGCTGAAACAACTAAATCTTGAAGCGGTTGAATTGTCTGAGGCTAAATTAAAAAGAGATTACGAGCGTACAAAAGAATTATATGAAGGTAAGGCAGCTACTGAAACAAGTGTGATTGACGCGAAGTATGCATACGAAAATAAACGCATAGAAGCAGATCAATACAGAAAACAAATTTCAGATGGTAATATTGTAGCACCATTTAACGGTATTATTTCAAACAAAAATCTGAATGAGGGTGAATTCGCAAATGTAGGTGCTGTGGTGGCTACAATCGTTGATATTCATAATCTAAAAGGTGTTGTATATGTAAATGAAAAAGATGCTTATCAGCTCGCACTCGGACAAGTTGTATCGATCTCTTCTGAAGTATTTCCGGGTAAAGAATTTGCCGGTAAGATTTCATTTATCAGTCCTAAAGGCGATGCCAGCCATAACTACCGTGTTGAAGTATTGATCAACAATACAGAAAAGAATATGTTAAAAGCCGGTACGTATGTACTTGTAAAATTCAGTTCAGAAAGAAATATCAATGTGCTGCAGATCCCTAAAATAGCATTGGCAGAAGGATTAAAAAATCCTTATGTATACGTGGTAACAGGCGATAAAGTAAAAGCGCGTAAAATTGTTACAGGTCGCGAGATCGGAGAAAATGTTGAGGTAGTAAGCGGTTTAACTATAGGTGAACAAATTGTAATCAATGGGCAGATCAACCTTATTGACGGCAGCACGATAAGCATTGTTGGCAACAAATAAATAAAGTAGCTATGTCTATTACAGAAATATCGATAAAAAGACCATTACTGATTACAGTAATTTTCTTTACGCTGATTCTCTTCGGATGGATCAGTTACAACAGTTTGAATTATAATTTGCTGCCGAAGTTTGAGGTAAATGTAATTACTGTTCAAACATTATACAGAGGTGCATCTTCAGATGAAATCCAGAGTTCTATAACTAAACCTGTAGAAGATGCCGTTGCCTCTATTGAAGGGATTGATATGATTACTTCTACTTCGATGGAAGGTGTATCTATGATTGTTATACAACTGAAACCAGGGATCAGTACAATCAATGCCCAACGCGACGCAGAACGAAAAATAAATGAAATAAAAGCAACTCTCCCGGATGATGTAGATGATCCTGTAATCAGACGTGTTAACCTGGATGAAATTCCGGTATTAAAAATCAGTGCGACAGCAAACATGTCTCAGGGAGAATTGTATGATCTGATTGATCAGAAAGTAAAACCCTTAATGCTAAATGTTGCAGGTGTTGGTACTGTAAACATCATTGGTGGCAATGAGCGTGAAATCCAGATTACGCTTGATAATGATAAACTTCAGGCTTATGGTATATCTTCTGCGCTGGTAAATCAGGTTATTATAAACAGCAATGCCTCCTACCCTGCAGGTAGCGTAGAAACTTCCGAAGATCGTTTATCGATCCGCATGGATGCAAAGGTTACTAAAGTAGATGAATTAAGAAATCTTGTCATTACTGAAAATAAAGACGGAAGCCGTGTATTAATCAAAGATGTTGCAACAGTAACCGACGGGCTTGCAGAATCTACAACCATAAACCGTATTAACGGACAAAGTGGTATTGGTATTGAGATTATAAAACAATCGGATGCAAATACAGTAAATGTAAGTCAGCTTGCTAAAGCCCGTCTGGAAGAATTAAAAACACTCTATGCGTCACAAGGATTCAATTATCAGATTGCATCTGATCAATCTGTATATACATTGGCTTCTGCAGATTCTGTAATACATGATTTGTTCCTTGCTATTCTTATTGTGGGAACCGTTATGTTATTATTCCTGCATAGTTTCCGTAGTTCATTATTTGTGCTCGTAGCTATTCCATCTGCAATGATTCCAACATTCATTCTGATGTATGTCTTCGGCTTCTCTTTAAATCTGATGACACTGATGGGACTTTCACTTGTTGTAGGTATTCTGGTTGATGATAGTATTGTGGTGCTGGAAAACATTTTCAGACATCTGGAAATGGGCAAAAATAAAGTACAGGCTTCACTTGATGGCCGGAATGAAATAGGATTCACAGCACTTGCCATTACATTAGTAGACGTTGTAGTATTCCTTCCTCTATCACTGAGCACAGGTATCATTGGCAACATTCTCCGTGAGTTCTCTCTGGTAGTTGTATTTTCTACATTGATGAGTTTATTCGTATCATTTACACTTACGCCGTTGCTTGCATCCAGATGGGCAAAACTGGAAGTACTGAATAAAAATTCATTGTGGGGATTAATAAACATTAAATTTGAAGAGTTCTTAACAAGCTTAAAAGAAAATTACGGTAAAGCGTTATCATGGGCGCTTAAACGTGGCCATAAAAAATGGGTAGGGTTAACTGTGTTTGTATTGTTTATAGGAGCTTTCGCTCTTCCGATTGCAGGCTTTATCGGATTCACCTTTATCAGCTCAGGCGACCGCGGAGAGTTTGCCATCAAAGTAGAACTTGCTCCTGAAACACCGCTGTATCAAACAAATTTAAAAGTAAAAGATATTGAAAAGATTTTGCTTTCTCAGCCGGAGGTTACAAAAGTATTTACAAACGTAGGTACTCAATCTGGCGCGCTTGGCGGAGGTACTTCTAATTCAAATCTTGCAGAAATTACCGTGACATTGGTAGATAAATCTGAACGTAAGATGTCTGCCGATCAATTCGGTGTAGCAATGCGTAATAAGATCGGAGAAATACCAGGTATCAAAGTTACCGTGCTGCCGGTAAGTATTACAGGTAACAGCCAGTCTCCCATCCAAATTGCTGTAAAAGGCACGGATATGGATAGTTTATGGAAAGCAGCGCAGATGTTAAAAAGAGTTGTTGTAGCTACGCCAGGTACAGATTATGTTGATTTCAGTACGAAAAGTGTAAAAACTGAAATTGATGTTAAGCTGGACAGGGATAAATTATCGAATATGGGTATGAGCGTTCCTGAAGTAGGTAATGCGATACAACTTGCCTTCAGAGGAAATGACCAAACAAAATATAAAGACAAAGGCGAAGAATACAGCATCAACATCTCTCTTGATAAAGACGATAAACGTGATATTGAAAGTGTAAAAAATCTGATCATCCGCAACAATCAGGGAACTTCTATACGCCTAAGCGAAATAGCTGATGTAAAAGAAATTCTTGGTCAGTCTGTGCTGGAACGTACAAATCGTATGAATTCAATCAAAGTTACATCTGCAGCTGTAGGCCGCCCATCCGGAACAATTGTTGCAGATATTCAGGCTAGCCTTGCCAAAGAAAAACTTCCGGAAGGAATTATGATCGATTACCAGGGCGATGCAAAAAACCAAAAAGATGCATTCGGTAGTCTTGGTCTTGCCATGTTAATGGGGATTATTCTTGTATACCTGATTATGGTTGCCTTGTATGAAAGTGTCGTATATCCGTTTGTGGTACTCTTTTCTATACCGGTAGCATTGATCGGAGCATTCCTGGCTTTGGCCCTCAGTATGGAGACGTTGTCTATCTTCGCAATTGTAGGTTTGATTATGCTGTTAGGTTTGGTAGCGAAAAACGGTATTTTGATTGTCGATTTTACAAACCACTTAAAAGCAGAAGGAATGTCTCGTTTTGATGCACTTGTAGAAGCAGGCAAAGAACGTTTACGGCCAATCCTGATGACAACGATTGCGATGATCACAGGTATGCTTCCGATCGCATTGGCCAGCGGTTCAGGTGCTGAGGTTAAAAATGGTATGGCCTGGGTAATTATCGGTGGTTTGAGCAGTTCGCTGATATTAACGCTATTCCTGGTTCCAACAATGTATATGATCATTGACACTGCTGTTGAACGGGTAGATAAATTCTTCCGGAAACGCTTCTTCAAAAAAAGTCGAAAAGCTTTGATCGCAAAAGAAACGATTGATTATTAAAATGTGTTATAATAATACTGATAGTTGATTCGGTTTTTCCGGAGATTATTGGTAATTGGTTTAGTTTCCTTAAGAGTCGCGCCTATAGCGCGGCTCTTTTTTTTGAATAGTATTTTTATTCTAATGTAACTTTATTTAATAAGCACATTTTTCACTTTCTGCCAATAGCTCAATTTTAACTTATTGCTTTTACACAAGCTTATATAACTTTCTAAAAAATTGGTCAGATCTAAAGGTAGTGAACCACCCACTCTTGGATTCAATTCAAATATCTTAGCAATACCATTTTGAATTTTATAATCAAAACACCCGACTCCATTATAATTTATGGTTTGCAATAATTTTTCAAAAACATACGCATGCTCTGTTTCTACAGGAACAATTACAGCCGTTTTAAATGGCGGGCTTTCCAGACCTTTAATAAAACTGGATTTAGGAAATGTAAATTTGAATGTTTTATAATATTGAAGTTTATTACCTGTAAAAATAAAATGTGTTGTATGTTCATCTGCGCCTGATATATATTCCTGTTTAAAATAATCTTTGTGTGTTGTTAAATGCGACAAAGTACTTCCCTTCTCGGCACTATCTATAATATGAGAATTGAGCCCCCATTCATCGAAATTTTTTTTCAGAATATATGGAAATCCGGCATCGCGCGGCAAAATTTCAGGAATGTTATTTTTAAATCCATTCTTTATTAAAAATTCATTAAACCGCATTTTATCGTTACAAAAATCAACAACATCATTGGAAGCAATTAAATACTTATATGCATATTTTGAAAAACGATTATTAAGTACATGAATGTCTTTTTCATACAATGGAATTACTACATCATATGCACTCAGTTTTTTTACCTGATCAAAATCTGCATAATTAAAATTATAATCATTTTTATCATAACGACCTTCCGATTTCATTTTCCAATCATCTTTATCGCTGAATAAAATTTTCACCATAGCTGTAGTGTTCGTATTTATATCTGATTATCTTTTGAAAGTTACTTATTATATTGTTTCAAATAAAAATAACCCATAACGATGTTATGGGTTATATAATAAGATGCTTAACTAACAAAGTTATAAATTATGTTTCCCTCGTGAACAAATTTATAACTCCATACTTAAAATTTACTCGTCTCTTTTAAATTCATGGATCAGTGTTGCTACAAGGCCTGTCCATCCTGTTTGATGTGATGCACCACAGCCTCTGCCGTTATCACCATGAAAGAACTCATAGAAAGAGATCAGATCTTTAAAATTAGGATCTGTACTGAATTTATCAACCTCTCCATTTACGGGACGTTTACCATTTTTATCGACTCTGAAAATGTTAATCAAACGATTTGAAAGCTCACTTGCAATATCTTTCAACGTTAACATCTTACCGCTACCTGTCGGATATTCAATAATGAATTCATCGCCATAATAGGAATGAAACTTCATTAAACTCTCTACAATCATATAGTTAATCGGGAACCAGATCGGACCACGCCAGTTGGAATTACCTCCAAACATAGCAGAATCCGACTCTGCCGGTTTATATGCTACGGAGAATACTTTCCCCTGGTAATTGAATTCGTATGGCTTTGCTTCATGTTCTTTTGAAAGCGCACGGATACCAAAATCAGACAGGAATTCTGTTTCGTTCAGCATGCGCTTTAACACCATGGTCATACGGTGACCACGTAACAGAGAAAGTAATTTTGTATCTTTCAAACCATCATCTGACCAGCGTGAAACCTGACCTGCAAGATCTGGCCTGTTCTGTAATACCCATTCCAATCTACGTTTAAAGTCTGGCAAATGCGCCACATTCGATTTAGATAATACCTCTACTGCAAACAACGGAATAATACCGACAATCGATTTTACTTTTAAATGCTGACTCTTGCCGTTTGGCAAATGAATAATATCGTAATAAAACTGATCTTCTTCATCCCACAGACCAACGCCTGAATCACCAATGTTATTCATCGCACCGGCAATGTATAAAAAGTGTTCAAAATATTTGGAAGCAAGATCCTGATACACCGGATTTGTTAACGCAAGCTCTGTTGAGATACGCAGCATGTTCAGTGAGTACATGGCCATCCAGCTTGTACCGTCCGATTGCTCTGTTCTTCCGCCAATAGGTAATGGCTGACTGCGGTCAAAAACACCAATATTATCAAGGCCTAAGAAACCACCTTCAAATATATTTTTTCCATCTTTATCTTTTTGATTTACCCACCACGTAAAATTCATGGTGAGCTTGTGCAGAATACGTTCTAAGAATGCAACATCTCCTACCCCTTTATTACGCTCTTTATCGAGTTCATACACGCGCCAGGTTGCCCATGCGTGCACAGGAGGATTCACATCTCCAAAGTTCCATTCGTACGCTGGTATTTGTCCGTTCGGGTGCATGTAATATTCACGCAACAGAATTGTTAGCTGTCTTTTTGCAAAATCCGGATCAATCTGCGCAATCGGAATACAATGGAACGCTAAATCCCATGCAGCATACCACGGATACTCCCATTTATCGGGCATCGAAATAACATTTGAGTTATTCAAATGTTCCCAATGGCTGTTACGTCCTTTCTTTCTTGCTTCGGGTAACTTGTCTTTACGTACAGGATCTCCTTCCAGCCATTGCTGCACATTGAAATAAAAGAATTGCTTGCACCACATCATTCCTGAATATCCCTGGCGCTGGATCAGGCGCAATTCAGGATCTTTTACCCCATGCTGTACTTCGTCATAAAATACATTTGCTTCATGTAAACGTTCAGCAAATATTTTATCAAAATCGTCAAATGGTTTTTTGAATGTTTTATCTGTCAACCTCGAACGTACAACTTTCGTTTCTCCTGGCTTCACTTTTAACTTATACATAGATGAAGCCTTGGTTCCTTCGCGTTGCAGCATGTTTACCGCACTTGAATTATCATTCACTACAAAGTCGTTGATACCGTCTTTACAATAACTGTATTTATTTGCTTTGTTATATAACCGTTTGTTGTTCGATTCATTTTCACAAAAAAGTAACCGGTCTGCATGATCGGAATAAAAATAACGCTTGCCTATAAAATCATGTTCAATCAAAATAGACCCGTCTTTTTGTGCAGCCATTTTAGGTTTTGCAAAATCATATCCCCAGGTCCAGATATTTCTAAACCATAACGTTGGAAGCACTGTTATTTCAGCTTCTTCCGGACCACGGTTCACAACACTTATTTTGATTAAGATATCTTCCATATCTCCTTTTGCATATTCAACAAAAACATCAAAATATTTATCTTCATCAAATACACCTGTATCAATTAATTCGTATTCAGCTTCCTGTCTTGAGCGTTGATTGCCATCAATCAGTTTCTGATAAGGGAACTCTGCCTGTGGATATTTGTAAAGCATCTTCATGTACGAATGCGTAGGCGTGCTGTCTAAATAATAATACAGTTCCTTTACATCTTCTCCATGATTTCCCTGATTGCCCGTCATACCAAACAAACGCTCTTTCAGGATTGGATCTTTACCGTTCCACAATGCAACAGAAAAACACAACAGTGATTTATTATCTGAAATACCTGCAATACCTTCTTCACCCCAACGGTATGTATAGCTACGTGCCATATCATGTGTTGTATGTTCCCAGGCAGAACCATCTTCACTATAGTCCTCGCGTACAGTTCCCCATTGCCGTTCAGTTAAAAAAGGTCCCCAGTTTTTCCAGGGATTATTTTCTTTACTTGTCTTTAATCGATTGTGTTCTGCTGTGTTATACTTAGACATGCTGACAAATGCGCTTAGCGCTCTATATTAATTTTATTATCGTATTATTCATTCACATCAAACTTTTCATACCCGATCATATATGTACGCGGTGTGTACGTTTGAATGATTTTTTTAATTTTCCGCTTCCCTTGCTGTTCAAACACTACATGGTAATAAGGTTCCATCAATTTTACATCTACAACAAGCTCGCATACATCATAACCTATGGGTGTTACACGATATGTATTACGTCCTTCTAAAGATTTTTCAACAATTGCCTCTTTACTTGAAAGAACCAGATTATACAAAACATGCTCCATCCCGCCGTAAACTTTTATAACAACCGTATTTATTTCTGCGTTCTTAAGATATTTCAACGGAACAAGTGAGTCGCCTTCTAAAATAAAGAATTCTGCTCTGGGAGTTCCTCCTTCATTATAATTCAATGTGTTATTGTGTTGTGCAAAACAGACAGCTTGAATGCAAAAACAACAACAACTTATCAGAAATTTCAAAGACCAACACGTACGCATTGTTTGGAGCAGCTAAGTTAAAAAAATATTTGTTTAGACAGGTATTTATAGACTAACTTGCTAAAAGTAATATGTATAAAATATTCTTGTAATGACATTTGTATTTAAGTACTAAATAATGGAATAATTATATGATTATTGACCCTAGTCTGTTGTTGTGTGTATAATAAACTCCGGACATTTTAACGCATAATAAATAATATAGTAGCATATTCCCAATCCGTGGAGGTTTGCATATCATATTGTAATCATAGATTAGAACTGATTGTTTAAATTTCTATACTCCAGACCTACTTTACGTAAAAAAATGATTGCGGTTATACAACGTGTAAAAAAAGCATCTGTCGAAATTAATGGTAGCCTGCATGCTTCTATTGATGCAGGTTTTTTGGTTTTATTAGGTATTACGCATGCCGATGCAAGAGCAGATGCAAACTGGCTTGCAGCAAAGATTTGCGGGTTACGTATCTTCACTGACGAACAAGGTAAAATGAATCACGCGCTGGCTGATATTTCAGGTGATTTATTGGTTGTCAGTCAGTTTACATTATTAGCAAGTACACAAAAAGGTAATAGACCATCTTTCATAGAAGCTGCACGCCCCGAACAGGCAATTCCTCTCTACGAAAGTTTTGTAAAAGAATGTGAGCTTTTACTGAAAAAGAATATTCAGACAGGTGTATTTGGAGCCGATATGCAAGTAGAATTAATTAATGACGGACCGGTAACAATTGTCATTGATACAAAAAACAAACAGTAAATATATGACATTAAATGAATTGCAAACAAATGTAGATCAATGGATTAAGGAACATGGTGTTCGTTATTTCAATGAGCTTACAAACACAGCAATACTTATGGAAGAAGTTGGTGAGGTTGCCCGGATTATGGCACGCACGTACGGCGAACAATCTTTTAAGACCTCAGAGAAAGACAAGAACCTGGCTGATGAACTGGCTGATGTGCTCTTTGTACTTACTTGTATTGCCAATCAAACAGGTATTGACCTCGAAAAAGCCATGCAAGAAAATATGGAAAAAAAGACAAATCGAGACAAAGACAGACACAAGAATAATGATAAGCTTTCTGACTGATTTAATTAAAATGCAGAAAATGACCTTTACCGTTTGACTAGCAATGGTTAAATGGTTAATTTTATAAGATTAACCAAAAAGAAAACCTGATGAGCGCTTCTAAAACCGTAAACTTTCCTATTGAACGTACACAACATTCCCGATTATCTGAAACAGATTTTTCGAACCTGGAATTTGGAACGGTCAATTCGGATCACATGTTTGTGGTTGATTATAATAAAGGCCAATGGGTAGATCCAAAAATTATCCCGTTTCAGAATATTTCTGTAAGTCCTGCATGCAGTTCATTACACTATGGTCAAACGGTATTTGAAGGCATGAAAGCATTCCGTGCTGCAAACGGCGACTTGCTTGTATTCAGACCGGAAAAACATCTGGAACGCATGAACAACTCTAACCGCCGTTTATGCATTCCTGAAATTCCTGCTGAATATTTTTATGAAGCGATAGATCAATTGGTAAAATTGGATCAAGACTGGATTCCGAATAAAGAAGGTTGTTCTCTTTACCTGAGACCATTCATTTTTGCAAACGATCCGTTCATTGGTGTTAAGCCCGCATCTGCATATAAATTCATGATCTTTACATGTCCGGTTGCAGGTTATTACAAAGGAACAGTTAAAGTAATCATCGAATCTGATTTCGTACGTGCTTCTCCTGGCGGTATTGGCGCAGCTAAAACAGGTGGTAATTATGCAGCATCATTATTACCTGCAAAACTTGCCTCTGATAAAGGTTACCAGCAAATCTTATGGACAGATAGCAAAGAGCATAAATACTTTGAAGAATCCGGTACAATGAACTTAATGTTTGTAATCAACGATGTATTGATCACTCCATCACTAGACGGTTCAATTCTTCCGGGTATCACACGTGATACAATTTTAACTATTGCAAAAGATTGGGGTGTTAAAACAGAAGAAAGAAGAGTAAGTGTAGAAGAAGTAATTGCGGCATACAACAACGGTACGCTTCAGGATGCTTTCGGTACAGGTACAGCTGCTACAATCACACAGATTGCAGAAATACATCACAATGGTAAAGACATGATACTGCCTGCTATTGAAACAAGAACTCTTTCTAATAAACTAAATCAGACAATTGTTGATTTAAAGAACGGAATCGGTGAAGATAAACATAACTGGGTTCACAGAATTAAAAAATAAATGTTGAATACATTCTTTCTGCATAATAAAAACGCTGTCTGAACAACAGCGTTTTTTTATTTACCCTGATAAAGTGTTACACTACTTTTTTCATCTCCCATAGCAAACGTAACAACATTCTTTCCAAAACCACAAGTATATAAACGGTGTTCTATGCGAGTTTTAAAATGCATACAGGAAGAATCAACTGCATACAGGCTTTTGTCTTTATTATTTTTTTTATATGTAAAAGACGGAATCAGTTCTACTGTAATAGTATGGTCGGTATCTGAATTCTGTTTGCGTGTTGCATATTCCATCAATGTAATTTCATCCAAAAATACCTGTTCACCATTTGCATCAATAATCTTGCCTTGTATTTCTATTGCTATCAGTGCATTATTTTTAAATAAGCCAAGATCTCCGTCAATAATAAGACTTTCTAATTTGAAAATCTCAACCTGAACATCTCTATTAAAGCGTTTCGATTTAACTGGAACATCTGAAACAGGTTTCCGTGTTTTTGTTTTTCTTTTTGAAAGAAATGAAAAGCATGCGATCACTGTCAACGCAATATTTAAAGGAAATAAAAGAATTTGTTTCATAAAAGAATACTGAAATTACAGGTGAGTTATTTATTAAACTCTACAAATACACCCGCCATTACACTTTAACAATAACTCTGCTATACGAGTCTCTGTAATAATATACATTATTATTTAAATCACACACTTTACTATACCATTCGCCATTGCTATAATGGAACGTATAAACAAATCCAACAACTTCATCAATTTGATTTCTGATCTGTTCTGATTTTAATGTACAACCGGCAAAAGAAAAATCTTTATTAACCGGATCAAGATTCGGAGAAAACATCATAGGCATCTATATATGTAAATAAAACGATACACCTGGAATGCATAAGAAAAAAATCTCTCTCTGTCGACAATTACTTCTGGTTCAATTAACGCGCCTTATAAAATCAGGTTGTCTGTTTAGCGGCTGTTTGAAATAAAATAATATACTAAAGGATGTATAGTAAATTCGATCTGTTGTAACTTCTTATAAATGAATGAATGTAAAAATAACTGCATACAAAAAATTACATATATATTTTCTTTTAAGAAAGTATAATGTGGGTAAGTAATTCAATTTACTATACATAACATCCATAGTTATGGACTCGAATCTTGTTTTCATTATATTTTAGTAAATCAAATAGACAAACTATATTATTCAATTGCGCTTTTTTTGATTAATTTTGTTCCCCCCAATCATTAAACAATAATTTCTTTATGCTTACTTCTTCTGAGTTAAAAGCCCTGTATACATTAATAGACAACTATATTGCATCTGAGGCGTGTAAATCGTCTTTTATGAAAAACGATCATTCTGGTATTGATTTCACTAAAATGATTTTATGTGTCGACGAATTGATTTGTGAAAATTATGATTATCCGAATCCAAATAAGATCAAAGATAAAGTCAATAAACTAAATGGTAAAAATGATTTCAACAAAACATTGGTTGCCATAAAGAACAGTAAAAATGAAATTGTTACTTCAATCAAATATTTTGATTTACCAAAATGACATACTGACAAAGTTAACAGATCAATATATATTGGTTTGTTAACTTTATATTTTAAGAACGCTTCGGATATTTATATACGCCTTGTATAAAAGCGAATATTTTTTCAAAAAGATTATTCTTTGATTGGCCATTTATCAGATAACTAAGTACCGATTTTTTGTTCAGAATAGCCTGGTTATATTTATGTGTTAATTTGAATACAGGAACTGTAGGCTGGTCTATTTGACTTTTAATTTTTTTTGTAAGATCCTGCGCAAATGTTTCTTCATAAGGAATAAAAAAATGCGGCCCGTCTGCAGAAAACTTAGGTACAGCATCCCATCTTTTCTGAAAATCAGGATCAGTGTAATATATATCTGCAAACAAGTAATGAAACCAAAAATAATGGTGCCGTTCATTTCTTATTGACCAATAAGATATAGTGTTTTGGGTAAGTGTTTTAATAATTGCATTATCTGAACACGCTGCTAAAAACCAATTCGATAACATTCTATCTGGTCCGGGATTTGCAAAAGCAAAGAACCTGCTATGCGCTGTATATGCGTAAAGCCATTTGTCTAAAGGTTCATTACAATAAACGGTACTGTCTACCCATACACCGCCATATGTATTTAACAGTGCAATACGCACTATATCACTCAGTGCTTCAAGAGGCAGTTGCTTTTCTTTATAATCAGGCACTATCGTATTTACATCTATATAATTTCCTATCGTTTCAGAGGTAAGTTTATTAATCATCCAATCGGGATTATGCTTCTCCCATGTCTGCAAACATTTTTTTACAATTACCGGCGCCACTTCAAAACCTTGATACCACATGATCCATATTATCTTAGGCAATTCCTTTTCCATAAAGACATAACTCTAATTCCAACTTGGTTAACCAATGTAAAATACATTTCTCACCCTATCAAATATATCTTAAATTACTAGTATTCTATAATCCGTTATTCATATTATATAGTATTTAAGTTATTTTTATAATAGCCTGCATGTTCACTATTGGCATATATTCTGAAGCAACCCTGAAGCTAGTTGCATTCCAAAAAAATCTTTTGCAAATTCATAATAAGCAATCAGACTAAACCAATTTAACTTCCGTATAATAATAAAATCGTGCTAAATCTATTCGTATAACTTTAACCGTATATGTTTTTTGACCGTAAATATTATGCTAAAGAAGACCTTCATCCCGCTCTATATAATATTCTTCATAGGAATTATTTATTTCTTTTTTTATAGAGATACAAAAAAAGAACCTCGCTGGACTTCCTTCAATGAGTCTGTTTTCCGTAAAGCTAAAAAAGATCATAAACTGGTACTGTTACATCTTGGTGCAAACTGGTGTCATTGGTGTCATGTAATGGAAGAAACAACGTATCGTGATCCAAGAGTAATTGATTTTTTAAATGACAATTATATTGTTTGTAAAGAAGATCATGACGAACGCCAGGATCTTACAAGTTTATATTCTGCATACGGCTGGCCGGCAACAATTATTTTCGATTCAGATGGCAATGAGCTTCTTAAAGAGGCAGGCTATATTGACGTAGATCGTTTTATGACATTAATAAGTAAGCTGAAGCAAAACCCTATACCGCTTCCTACTTATAAACCGGATGCTGATTTTACGTTCACAACAAATGACTCCATAAAAAATGCAGGATTGCATTCCATTCATGAAAAATTTATGGATGCACTTGATATTTCCGGTGGTGGTTTTGGGTTTGGACAAAAGTTTATTGATTTTGAATCATTTGAATATGCTTTTACACATAGTGCAACAGATACGACATTACATGCATGGCTTCGAAACACGATTACAAATTCTATAAGTTTATATGACAATAGCTGGGGTGGTATCTATCAATATTCTACACAAAATGACTGGAAACATCCACATTTTGAGAAGCTGCTTTCTATACAGGCACGGTATATTAAAATGTATTGCTGGTATTATATGCAATACAAAGATACCGAAGCATTGAAAAGAGCTGAAGGAACAGCTGCTTATGTGAATCGGTTTTTAAGCGATCCTAACGGAGGCTTTTACACGGCTCAGGATGCAGACTTAATACCTGGCCAAAAAGCCAATGAATACTTTGCATTAAATGATGCAGACAGAATCAGCAAAGGAATTCCTGCGATTGATAAAAATATCTATACGAGTGATAATGCGGAAATGGCTGAAGCCTTTCTTATTCTATGGGCAACAAATGGGAATGCACTGTACTTACAAAAAGCGCTTAAGTGCATTAATCTGTTGAAAGCAACCCACAAAAAATATAATTCTTACATGCACGGTGAAAATTATACCGCCACAACTTCTTTAAAAGACAATCTTGCCATGCTTAAAACCTTATTGCTGGCTTACAGAGCTACACAGAATATTTCATACAGAACCGAAGCATCTATGCTTGCCAGAGAAATATCCACGACATTTAATTCTGGTAAAGGATATTTTAATACTTACATTGGCAACAGCCCGATCAAAGCTTCTTATAATATATCTGAAAACATTGAGGCATGCCGCCTGTTAAATTATTGTTCGTATGTGCTCAACGAACCTGCATATAAAAAAGCAGCAACAGATGTTTTCAATTTTCTTACAAATGAATCTATTGTTGAAGCAATTATTGTGGAGCCCGGTATTTTAAGTGCTTCCGAAGAATTGAAGAATGAACCTATGTGCGCAGCATTGATTGTAAAAAATGGGAATGCATTAAAATCCGATTTCATTTCAACATGCATATCATTTCCGAGATTCTATTTTGACAGTCATATTTATATTGAAAAAAATATTCCGGCTGATAAACTGAGTCTTTTTGACGCATTCGACAAAAATTTCATCATCCTGTGTACTTCTTCTTATTGCAGCTCACCACTATTTAGTAAAGAGGCATTTAAAGACTTTATCTATACACGCGCATTCGCGCCGCCAGCTACAAGAGCACAATATGAAACTATCGCACAATAAAAAAACGTGCTGCTGTAGACGGCACGTTTTTATGCAATTTCACTTTACAAAGATTATCTATTAAGCATTATCCATTTGAATAACCTCTGCTAATGTTTTTAAAATAGTACTGTGTTTCTTCACAAAAGGATTTTTCTTATCCCATACGTAGCCTGCCAATACAGAACAGATCATACGTTTGTGATCCATATCCGGATTTTTAGCAAAGAATACAGCATGAAGCGTACCGTCGTACCAGCCTGTTACAAACGAACGGAAGGTATCAATACCCTGCATCATGTGTTCAACAAAATCTCTTTGCCAGTTTACTTCTTCACCTTTTAAAAACTGTACTGCTAACTTGCCACCTTTAGAGCCAGACTCCATTGCAAAGGTTGCTCCTGAAGAAAAGATGGGGTCTAAGAATTCTGTTGCATTGCCTGTTAATACAAATCCATCGCCGTATAACTTGGTAGCAGATATAGCATAATTTTCAATTGTTCTCGGTTCGAATAAAAATTCTTCTCCTTCAAAACGTTCCGCAATATGCCCTTCATTTGCAATCATGGCACGAAGCTTTTCTTCCGGTGTTCCTGTATATTGATCGAAATAAGAAGGCTCGCCAACAAAACCTACAGATGTGTTTCCGTTTGAAAACGGAATTACCCAAATCCATACTTTGGGCTTGTGTACAACGGCGGTAATACGGTTTCCTTCCATTTCAGCAGCAACCGGGCGTTTCACATCTTTAATATGTGTAAATAGCGTTCTTCTTTGTTCAAAACCTGAAGGTTTATCCAAACCAAACATACGCGGTATTACTCTGCCGTAACCACTTGCGTCTATAATAAAACGCGCTTCAATTTCCTTTTTATTTCCCGCAGTATCTTCAACTGTTGTAACAGAGTCTGTGCCGAAAAATTTAATATCTGTAACACCTACTTCGTATTCAACATCTACACCTTGTCTGGCAACTTCATCGGCAAGCGTTTTATCAAAATTACCGCGTGGCACCTGCCATGTCCAGTTCCAGCCTTCTGAGAACTGATCTGAAAAATTAAAATCAGCGATTTCTTTTCCTCTTACAAATTTGGCACCGAATTTTTGCTGAAATCCCTGGGCTTTTACAGCATCTAAAAAGCCTGCTTCATCCAGATGTTCCATACATCGGGGCAATAAGCTTTCTCCGATTACAAATCTTGGAAATTTCTGTTTCTCAACAATCTTAACTTTAAAACCTTCTTTATTGACCAGTGCAGCAGCCACAGTTCCTGCAGGCCCTGCTCCTATTACCAATACATCTACTTTTTCGCGTTGCATGTTATTATGTAGTTAAAAATTCGGGGGTATATTTTTTAAGCTGCCACAAGCTTACCATTCCGTATAATTGGTAAAACAGTGTATACATCTTTTGTCAAACAAAATTCAATATCTTTTATAATACCCAAACCTTGCAGTCTGCGTACATGCGATGAATTTAACAAGAAACCCATCATATCGTTTTTAGCAGTATAATATAAATTCAATGCTGTTAAAACAGAATCCTCATCGTGCGAAAAATCACCTTTCAATGCATCTACAACAGCTCCTGCAAACAAAGTATCTTCTAAATTCATTTTACCTTTCCATCCGGCACAATGCATTAATACATCGTTATCTTGATTACGAAGATAGTCTACAATTGAACTGAAATTTAAAAAAGAGCCAACGACAATTTCTTTTGCACCGGCTGATTTTACAATCGCTTGTGTACCATTTGTAGTCGTGACAACAATTTTCTTTCCTTTCAGCGCCGGATCCTGATAGCTAAAAGGTGAATTTCCAAAATCAAACCCTTCTACTTTTTTACCATCACGTTCGGCTGCTGTTAAATAACCTTGTAAGCCCAACGTTTTGCATTCTTCTAATGAAGCTACTGCTGTAATGCTTTCAATACCATTTGCCAGCGCAGTAGTCATACACGATGTAGCACGTAAAATATCAATTACAACAACTACCTTTCCTTCTGCATTATGTAAGTGCACCATTTCCGGCGACAAACAAACATCAATTTTCTTCATGAAGTTACTAGTTTCCAGTTTCTGGTTACCAGAATTTGTAACCTGAAACTGTTTAATCTAAAATATGTTATTTTATTCTTGACTATCTTTATTGAGATTATTTCTAGTAACTAGTTCCGCCGCGGCGGATAGCAACCAGAAACTATTTACTTTTTCACAAATGGAAATTTCACAACCTTTGCTTTAACCAGTTTGCTACGAATGTTTACAAAAATCTCAGTGCCTGCTGCACTATATTGCTTTTCAACATAGCCCATACCAATACCAATACCTAAACATGGTGATTGCGTACCGGAAGTTACTTCACCGATTTTATTTCCGTTTGCGTCTGCTAGTTCATAATGGCCACGCGGTATTCCGCGTTCAACCATTTCAAAACCTATTAGTTGTCGCTTTACACCTGTGGCTTTTTGTGCCTGTAAAATGTCTGAAGCAGTAAACTTTTTTGTAAATTTTGTGATCCAGCCCAAGCCTGCTTCTAATGGCGTTGTTGTGTCTGAAATATCATTACCGTACAAACAATAACCCATTTCGAGGCGCAATGTATCTCTTGCGCCAAGCCCTACGGGTTTCATGCCTACAGAGGCTCCCGCTGCCATTAATTTATCCCAGACATCCTTTGCAATAACATTTGGTACGTATACCTCAAAACCACCTGCACCTGTATAACCCGTAGATGCTACTAATATATCTTTGTAACCAGCGAGCTCAATGCGTGCGCAGGAATAATATTCCATACCAGCTACCGGATACGCTGTAAGCTTTGCCAGTACTTCATGTGCCTTCGGTCCTTGTACGGCAAATAAGCATGTATTTTCAGATACATCCTGAAATACTGCACCTTCTTCAGGTATATGTTTTAAAAACCAGGATTTATCTTTTTCAATATTCGAAGCATTTACAACAATATAATATTCTTCGTTGCCTGTATGATATACAAGTAAATCATCAATGATACCACCTTCCGGGTTCGTCAATGCGGTGTACTGTACTTTACCGATCGGCAATACAGATGCATCGTTTGTTGTAATCTCCTGAATAACATCCAGTGCTTTCGGGCCTTTCAGAATAAATTCACCCATATGAGATACGTCAAACATACCAGCAGCATTTCGTACAGCCATGTGCTCTTCAATGTCTGATGAATAGCGTACCGGCATCATATAACCGGCAAATGGTACCATCTTCGCACCTAATGCAATATGTGTACTTTCTAAAGGAACATGTTTAATTTCTTCAGCTGTTTCGCTCATTATAATACTTGTATTTGAGTACTCTTAAAATCCAACTCATTCTGCTTTTTAAAACAGATCAAGCTGTTTGGGTTTAAAGTGAAAGGAAGTTCTGTGATACGGTGTAAGTCCGTATGTTTCCATTGCCAAACGGTGCTTCTCTGTTGCATAACCTGCATTTACATCCCAGCCATATTCCGGATGCTCTTTTGCAAGTCTCGCCATCAGGTTATCACGGTGTGTTTTAGCTAAAATAGAAGCTGCAGCAATCGATAAATAAAGACCATCTCCCTGAATAATACATGTGTGCTCAATGCCGGGGTATTGCTTGAAACGGTTGCCGTCAATTAACAGAAAATTCGGTTGCTGCTTTTTCAGACCTTTTACGGCTTTATGCATGGCCTTCATGGTCGCATTCAAAATATTGATTTGATCAATTACCGTATGGGAAACTTCTGCAACGCAATAATCAATGGCATCTTTGAGAATATCCTGACGCAGCAATTCGCGTTGTTTGGATGTTAATTTCTTAGAGTCGTTCAGTAAAGAATGCTTGTAATCAGGGGGTAGAATAACAGCTGCGGCAACGACCGGACCAGCCATACAACCTCTACCTGCTTCGTCCAGACCGGCTTCAATTTTCCCTACAGAATGAAATGATAAAAGCGACATATACCGCAAAGATAAGAAGGTATTCGGTTAAAGCCTAGGTGAATGAGCGGGGCAAAGTCACTATGTGCAAAAAAATAACATAGAACCAACCAGCTTCTTCCTTCACAGATCTATTTTAGGAATTATTGTCTTTCGCAAATGCAGTTTACTTCGTAATTTGCCAGCTATACGCAACAGAATTTTATGTCTAAAGAATTTGAAAACCCCTGGAAAATGATTCGCTCACGGGCAATTTATGATAATCCATGGATTTCTGTACGCGAAGAAGATGTCTTAAAGCCCAATGGAGCGCCTGGCATTTACGGTGTGGTATCTTTTAAAAATAAAGCGATTGGTATCGTTCCCGTTGATTCAGAAGGATATACCTACTTAGTCGGACAATTCAGATATACCCTTAATGAGTATACCTGGGAAATTCCGGAAGGTGGCGGCCCCATGCACGAAACGGCTCTGGAAAGTGCGCAGCGGGAACTGGAGGAAGAGACTGGATTAAAAGCTGCTAACTGGCAGGATCTGGGACGCATTCATACATCTAATTCAGTAACTGATGAAGAAGGCTTTCTTTTTCTGGCCACTGACTTAATACCCGGGCCAAGCAACCCCGAAGATACCGAACAGTTAATTATAAAAAGAGTATCTTTGAAAGATGCGGTAGCTATGGTTATGAGCGGAGAAATAACAGACAGCTTAAGTATTGCAGGTTTGTTGAAAGCATCATTGTTAGTTTCTAGTCTCCAGGTGCAAGTTTCCAGACCAGAGAATTAGTAAATAGCATTTTACAATAGCTATAATTAATAACAGTAATAATAACAGCAGATAGGTATTGCAACGATTGTCTAGGAACTAACAACTTGCACCTGGAAACTAACATAAAATGAAAAACGCAATTCGAAAAATATATAAGGTCTGGGTGTGGGGCTGTTTTATTATTGTATTCGCATGTTTATTTATACCTTTTTGTATAACTATTCAACGTGAATCGTGGAAAAAATACGGGCACTTTCTGAACAAGTTATGGGCGCATGCTATTTTCTTTACTTGCTTCCTGCCAACAAAAGTTGAATGGAGATTTAAAGTCAACAAGAAAAAACAATACATCTATTGCGCAAACCATACGTCTTATTTGGATATCCCGACAATGGGCTATGCGTTGCCGGGTTATAACGTATTCATCGGAAAATCATCTTTAGGAAAAATCCCATTGTTTGGTTACATGTTCCGTAACTTATATGTATCTGTAGATAGAAAAAGTTCTAAAAGCAAATATGAAACGATTGTGCAGTCTATGCATAAAATTGATCTGGGATACAATCTTGCTATATTTCCGGAAGGAACAATTTCTAAAAACCATGCGCCGGTTTTAATGGAATTTAAAGATGGCGCTTTCAGAATAGCTATTGAAAAACAAGTAGCCATTGTACCTATGACAATTGTAAACAACTGGAAAATTCTTCCGGATGATGGTATATACATACCACACATAGGGCTTATGAAAACAGTTATTCACGAACCGATTGAAACAACCGGTTTAACAATGAATGATGTGGATTGGCTGAAAGAAAAAACAAAACAGGTTATCGCCGACGAGTTAAAAAAACATTTTCCTGAACTATATATCGAAAAAAACAATATATGAATTTAGATGCTAAAACAATAGGTAAGATTGCACACTTAGCGCGTCTTGAGTTTGACGATAAATCACTGGACGCATTTTCAGCCGACTTCAATAAAATATTATCATGGATTGATAAATTGAATGAAGTGAATACAGACAATGTAGAGCCGTTGATTCACATGAGTCATGAATTAAACGTACTGCGTGAAGATGAAGAAAAAGTAACTATCAGTCACGAAGAAGCATTATTCAACGCCCCTAAAAAAGATTCTGATTACTTCAGAGTGCCGAAATTCTTAAGTTAAACAAGTGTAAAGTTCAGAGTGTAAAGTGTAACCATATTTAGAACATATAAGTATAGCGTTTACACTATACACTTTTCACTCTACACCCAATAAACAGTACTCACTACATCTTCATACACAAGCATGAAAGATTTATTCTTCTGGCTACAGTGGAAAAGCTCTTACAGAGCGCTCTACGTAGCCCTTTTAATTTTATTCGTGGCAAGTATTGCTGCTGTTGCTGTTGCTTCTATATACGGCGACTTGTATACTATTGGATGGGATTCTGCAGGCGAATGGAGAAATATTACATTGAGCCTGGATGTGTTTCAGATCAATCAGTTTGATATTGCACAGGAAAGTCAGCAGTATTTATTACAAAAGCGTTATGTGCCGGGAAATGTTACCATACACCCATGGGTCTCCTACACCTATGCAGCAGTGATTCTGGTTGCATTTATTTGTTTTTTAACTGTTGTAAGTTATCTCGACATCTGGTTATACATCGCTGGTATGGCATTCTTTTTATTTTTCATTGTTAGTATGCACACCGAACAGTTAGGCATCTTCGGCTTATACAATCGTTTGCCTACAGTATTTGTATTGATAAGCTTCGGTGGATTAACATATTATTTTAATGCGTACGGAAAAAACATCAGCCTCTTTACCCGTCTCGGCTGTCTAAGCAGCATCGCACTGCTTTTTATTGCTGTAATTTTATTTGGCAGTAAAATAGATGTGCCGTTTTTATATGTATCCAACTATTCCATCACGATACCGGTTATTATAAGCATACTATTCATGTTTGTTGTTGGATATGATATTTTAAAATTCCTTGTTGTGATCACTTCTTTCGGAAAATCTGAATTTAAAACTTCCGGCAATTCTATCTGGAGCTTTATTGTGATCGGAGCTTTATATATAGCTAATTTGTATCTGGTATATTATAAGCCTGCTTTTATAGAAGAAATGGGTATCGTATTGCTTCGCCCATTCGCAGTATTGGCTGTATCTGGCATATTAGGCATCTGGCTGTTTGAAATGAAACAGGATGTAAGCAGTGTTATTCCGTTTAAACCGCTTGGTGCCATATTATATTTAGCATTCGGTATCATTACATTCAGTACCATTTCCTTTGGTTACGCAACTGCAAATGATGCCCTGATTACAACACTTGAATATTCTGCGCTATACATACAGATTGGTATGGGCCTGGGTATTTTCTTATACGTTGTTGTAAACTTCTGGAACAAATACAAAAAGCAGGAAGAAGTTTACAAACAGTTTTACATCACTTATCAAATGCCCTTCTTTGTTGGCAGAGGCATGGGTTGGGTAATTGTGATGTATTTCGTTTTTTCTACCAATCGTTTTGTTTTTTATAGCGGTAAAGCAGGATATTACAACAATGTTGCTGACATATATTTACATACCGGACAGGATGATATGGCAAAATTATTTTACGAACAAGCCTACATGTATGAATTTCAAAATCAACGTACCTGTTATACATTAGGTAATTTTTACGAACAACGCAACGACAAAACAAATGCGTTTAAATATTACGAATCAGCACTGGCTAAAAAGCCAAACGCATATGCTTATGCAACCCTGAGCGCTTTTTACACCAACAACAATCAGTTATTCCCGGCTATGTTTATGTTACAGGATGGGTTAAAAAAATATCCGAATGATCCACACCTGTTAAACAACCTAGGGTATTTATATACAAAGTTCAGTTCTTCTGATTCTGCTGTATATTATTATACAAAAGCTTCAGCGTTAACGGATGATGACATACCTCTGGCAAACTTGCTAACGTATTATGGAGCTCAGGGAAAATTTATTGAATGCGATGCGGTTCTTAAAAATGAAAAAGCAAAACCGTCTGATACATATTCAGCGAACAAAATTGGTGTTGCTACATTACAAGGAAAGAAAGAAGCTGCGGCATTGCCTGATCACTTCTTAACAGACACTACGCTTACTTCAGGTACATTTACATATTTGTATAATTACACATTTAACAAATTAGCTAACAAGGATACACTGCTTGATTTTATATTACAACGTTTAAGCAAGTATCCGGATAACGATTTTTATAAGCCAAATTTATTGTACGCAAAAGCCATGCATTTGTACTATTCACAAACAAATACAGGCAAAGCAATGGAGTTACTGCAGGAAATCATTGAGCTTGATAAAGCGCCGGTATATATTATTACACTAGCAGACTGGCAACTGAAAGCCGGCTTGTTTGAACAGGCATACGAGACATACAACATGCTGATTACTTACCCGGACCAGCGCATGGTTGCATATAAATGCCTTGCAGCTATGGAAGCCGGCAATAGTAATATAGTCCGTGAAACAATTCAGGAATTAACAAAGAGCCTGACTCCACAGATTGCATCTATGGCAAAAACGCTGCAAACGTCAATGGGAAAACCTTCTGTTGCTTCATATACAGCGCTTAGCAATAAACAGAAAGTACAATGTCTGCACTATCATATCCTTTCAGCACCTGAATTCATTTTATTTAAAAATACAATTAATAATCCGATTCAGTCATTGTTGCTGGACTTAAAGCAAATACAGATGTTGACAGAGCAACATAACTATACTGCTGCCTTAGAAGCATGGAACGATTTAAATAAGCCCGCTGATACACCGGAAGAAATTATTGCAGAGGCCAACCTGGAATATTTAAAAATTCTTGCAGGTTTCAAGCAATGGGATGTTCTTACCAAAGAATTAAAAACAACAATACTGCTTACAAAAGATCAGGGATATGTTGATTACTTCACAGCCCTGTCTTTACAAGACAGCAAAGACAGTCTGAAGGCATTATCGTATTATAAAAATGCCGTTGCTAAAATCGGATATGTTCCTCAGGTGCAAATAGATTATGCAACATATGTCGGCTCAAAGATTGATGAAGTAAAAGGTGTGGAAATTTTAATTGAGGCGAAGAAAATAATTTCCTATTCAAAACCATTAAGCATGGCATATATAGAAGCCTGTATTCATCTGGGTTTATACAAATCTGCTGAAGATGAACTACAGAATATCTCTCCCATGCTAACAGATGCAGAAATTGCATCCATCAAAAGTAGGTTCTTTACAGCGGCGTTACCGGAATAATTAAATATCATTCTGTACAGCTATGAAAATATACACAAAAGGCGGCGACAAAGGTAAGACTTCTTTGCTTGGCGGAACACGCGTACCAAAGTATCATGTGCGTATCGAAGCATATGGCAGTACAGATGAATTGAATAGCCATATCGGTTTATTGATCGAAGAATTGCCGGCAAATTCGGATCAAAAAGAAATTCTTAAAACCGTTCAGTATAAAATTTTCGAATTGGGTGCATCACTTGCTACGGAACAGAACAAACAAAATTTGTATGCGCCGGATTTAAAAGAGCTGCATATTCAACAATTGGAATCGGCAATTGATGCGATGCAGCTCGCACTGCCCGAGCAAAAATATTTTATATTACCAGGCGGACACAAATCGGTAGCACTGGCTCACATATGCAGAACCGTATGCAGAAGAGCCGAACGCCAGGTTACTTTGCTGAATGACACGGAACCAGTACATCCCGTGATTCTCCCCTATCTCAATCGCTTATCCGATTATCTGTTTGTTTTATCCCGCAAACTGGCAAAAGACTCCGGAGCAGAAGAAGTGTACTGGATACCGGAAAAGTAACTTCGTTCAAATTCCAAATAGCCAAAAAGCAAACTTCAACGTTTTCAATAATTAGTAAGATTACAATCAATTCTCTTATATAATCTCCGACGAATACTTTTGTTCAAAATTTAAACGCTTGCTGCTAAATTAAATCAAGAACATCCCAGCTGTTTGGAATTTGCTTTTTGTTATTTGGAATTTGAAAAAAGCCTTACGCTTTTTATTATATTTACAGTTCAATTCTATAACCATTCAATGACCAACGAACAACTAAAGGATTTAAAGGCGAATATTCTTGCTTTACGAGGATACCTTGGCTATGATTCTAAAATGGAGGAGATAAAAGCAGAGCAGGAATTGTCGCTTGCCCCTACCTTTTGGGATGATTCAAAAGAAGCTGAAAAAATTCTTAAAAGTATAAAAAATAAAAAAGTATGGACTGATCCATACGATGTGCTCGTAACGAAGTTAGGCGACCTGGAAGCATTAAATGAATTTTACCAGGCAGGCGATATCGATGACAAAGAGATGGACACAGAATTTGCTGCTGTTTCTAAAGTACTTGAAGAACTCGAATTCAAAAAAATGCTGAGCGCAGAAGAAGATCAGTTGAGTGCGGTGCTTGAAATAAACCCGGGTGCAGGCGGAACAGAAAGTAACGACTGGGCAGATATGCTGATGCGTATGTACATTATGTGGGGAGAAAAAAATGGTTATACGGTGCGCGAAATTGTGAATCAGCCGGGTGAAGTTGCGGGTATTAAATTTGCATCCTTAGGCATTGAAGGACAGTTTGCATACGGAAATTTAAAATCTGAAATCGGTGTACACCGCCTGGTACGCGACTCTCCGTTCAATGCAGATGGCAAAAGACAAACATCGTTTGCATCTGTGTATGTATATCCGGAAGTGGATGAAACCATCAATATCGAAATCAATATGGGTGATATTGAATGGGACACGTTCCGTGCAGGTGGTGCAGGCGGGCAGAACGTAAACAAAGTTGAAACTGCTGTACGTTTAAAACACAAGCCTTCCGGGTTGATCATTGAATGCCAGCAGGAACGTTCGCAGATTCAGAATAAAGATAAAGCATTAAAATTATTAAAATCGCGTTTATACCAGATTGAAATTGATAAACGCAACGAAGCGAAAGCTGCCGTTGAAGGTTCTAAAAAGAAAATTGATTTTGGTTCTCAGATCCGCAACTATGTTTTATTCCCCTATAAGCTCATTAAAGATGTACGTACAGGCGTTGAACGGACAGACGTAGATAACGTGCTTGCAGGTGATCTGAATGAATACATCAAAGCATATTTACTGATGAAATAATTTTCATCAGACTCTTCTATAAACAAAGAATCCCGCTAAAAGCGGGATTCTTTGTTTATAGGATCGATAGTATTAAAACAAATTCATCTGCCCGTCATCTTTTGGTGGTTTGGCTTTGCCAAAAACGGTTCTGCCTCCGTGCTTGTACGACTCTGCACGTTCTTTTGCAATAACCCGTTCAAATGCATTGGGATCTGGCTCAAAATCCTTCTCCATCTGCTGGGCAGCGATTGCGAGATTTTTAATTGCCTGCTGTTTATCCGAATCACCAAGCTTTGCCTTTTCAACAGAGGTGCGTAAGATTTGAATTGTTTCATCATACACCTTCGTCGGAACCGGAAACGGGTGCCCGTCTTTTCCGCCATGTGCAAAAGAAAAACGTGCCGGATCACTAAAACGCGAAGGTGTTCCATGAATGACTTCGCTCACAAGTGCAAGTGATTGTATGGTGCGCGGACCAACACCTTCCAGCATCAGGAGCGATTCGAAATTGCGCAGGTCTGTTTCATGAGCCAGTGCCAATACGCTTCCCAGACGTTTCAGATTTACATTCGAGGCGCGAACTTCATGATGACGAGGCATCACAATCTTTTGTATTTCAGGCAAAATGAGTGAAGGTTTTTCTTTTACAATATCCAGCATACCTGCTTTGGCAGATGCCGCCTGCACATCTGCCAGATTCAGAATTTCGCCCTGATTTTTTCCATAGATAAAAGTATGTGGGTTTTCAACAAAAGAAATAACCTTTTCCGAATGCCAGTGATAACGCCGCGCCATTCCATTATCATCATTCATGCCTTGTTGTATAACAGCCCATTCCCCATCGTCTGTTACAATAAAATTATGCAGATACAATTGAAAGCCATCCTGAATGGCTGTATTATCAACCTTAGCCGAGAGCTTGCTGAAACGTACAAGTTCTTCACCATTCAAACCTGTACGATCTGCAAGTAGCAATAACTCATTCGGTGTTTGCCGGGAATGTTTGCCTTTACCGCCACAAATATAAATACCCAGTTCTTTAAACTTCGGGTTAATAGCAGCTTTGAGCGATCCCATTACAGACGTAGTAATACCGGATGAATGCCAATCCATACCCAATGCACAGCCAAATGCCTGGAACCAGCATGGATCGCTTAAACGGCTCAATACAGCTGATTTCCCATATTCCAGCACAACCGATTCTACGATGGCCCCGCCCAGTAACGTCATGCGCTGTGCAAGCCATGGCGGTACTTTACCATAATGCAGAGGCAAATCAGCATAACGGGAGTTAGAATTAAAATACAGTTTTGGCATACAATAAGATAACAAAAAAATGCCTCTTTTTGTCCCAGTGAGGGTAAAATTTACTCATAACAATGCTTCTGTTACATAAAGTCAGTATGGCGGGTGTATGAGTTATGTATGAGTTATGTATGAGTTATGTATGAGTTATGTATGACGGGTGTATGAGGTATGTATGAAGAGTGTATGAAGAGTGTATGAGAACAGTATGAATAGTGTATGAACACAGTATGACATGTGTATAGTAATAGCATAGAAGAAGGCAGGAAGAAGTATGGCACATGTACCAGATATGTATGAGTTATGTATGCAGTGAATATAATAGGTTACTAAAACAGATCTTTAGCCCCCCTCTTAAGTGATCTGTAAATCCTGAGTCTGTTGAGTGAAAAATTTGGTATTGCTGTTTAGACCGCTGGTTTTCCGTTTTTGTTTTTTGTATATTCTGTAACCAACATTACAATTACCAGCTAGTATGAAAAACAATAAACAAAAGGATTTACAAAGAAATATTTCCGATGCCACCGATCAGTTTATGACAACAGATCAGGGGGTTAAAATCAACGACGACACAAATTCATTAAAAGCCGGAGAACGCGGCCCTTCCCTGCTCGAAGATTTTATTTTGCGGGAAAAGATTACACACTTTGATCACGAGCGCATCCCGGAACGCATTGTACACGCCAGAGGTTCTGCAGCTCATGGATACTTCGAATTATATGAATCCATGGCTCCATATACAAAAGCTGGTTTTCTGCAGGATCCTGCAATAAAGACGCCTGTATTTGTGCGTTTCTCTACTGTAGCCGGTTTCAGAGGATCTACAGATTTGGCACGTGATGTAAGAGGCTTTTCTGTAAAATTCTACACACAGGAAGGAAATTATGATCTGGTAGGAAATAACATGCCGGTATTTTTCATTCAGGATGCAATGAAATTTCCGGATCTGATCCATGCTGTAAAACCGGAGCCGTACCATGAAATGCCACAGGCGGCCTCTGCACACGATACATTCTGGGATTTTATTTCTCTTATGCCAGAATCTATGCACATGATCATGTGGGCCATGTCTGACAGAGCTATTCCACGGAGTCTGCGTATGATGGAGGGCTTTGGTGTACATACATTCCGTTTTATCAATACGGATAATGAATCGCATTTTGTAAAGTTCCATTGGAAACCTAAACAAGGTACACATAGCGTTACCTGGGATGAAGCACAAAAAATATCCGGTAAGAATTCTGACTTTCACAGACAGGACTTATGGGAAGCGATTGAACGTGGCAATTTTCCTGAATGGGAACTTGGTGTACAATTAATACCGGAAGCCGATGAACATAATTTTGCATTTGATCTGCTGGACCCTACCAAGCTTGTGCCCGAAGAACAGGTACCTGTTACTGTTATCGGCAAGCTGGTGTTAAATCGTAATCCGGATAATTTCTTTGCTGAAACAGAACAAGTAGCTTTCCATCCGGGTCATCTGGTACCTGGCATTGATTTTACAAACGACCCTTTATTGCAGGGAAGATTATTCTCATACACAGATACACAACTTTCCAGACTTGGCAGTCCGAATTTTCATGAGATACCAATCAACCGCACCGTTGCGCCTATGCATAATAATCAGCGAGACGGACACATGCGGCAGGAGATAAATACAGGCCGGGTAAGTTATCATCCAAACTCGCTGGGCGGTGGCTGCCCGTATCAGGCAAAGATAGCTGAAGGTGGATTCACAAGCTTTAACGAACGTATTGATGCGCAAAAAATACGCGACCGCAGCAAAAGTTTTTCCGATCACTTCAGTCAGGCAACATTATTTTTTAATAGTCAGACACCTGTTGAACAAAACCATATCATTAAAGCTTTACGCTTTGAATTAGGAAAAGTAGAAACAGATGCTATACGTGCACGCATGCTTGGGCTGTTGTCGCAAATAGATAAAACACTAGCAGCAAAAGTTGCAGAAGGCCTGGGAATGACAGTACCTGCCCCTGAAAAGCCTATGAATCGAGGCGTAGGTGCAGACGCAAATCCCACCAAATACGAACCTGAAAAGATACAACAAGCGGTTGAGTTTTCAGATGCGTTAAGTATTCTTAAAAACCCAACCGTAACAAACTCGATTGCAACAAAACAGATTGCATTTTTGTGTGCCGATGGTGTAAGCAATGCCTCCGTATTTCCATTCAAAACTGCATTAGAGAAAAAAGGCGCCATTGTAAAAATCATTGCACCGCATCTTGGCTTTATCAAAACCGAGGAAGGAAAGAAAATGAAAGTCGACCAAAGTCTGCTGATCGCATCTTCTGTATTGTTTGATGCAGTATTTATTCCTGCAGGCAAAGGTATAAATGATCTTAAAGGAAATAATGAAATACATGAGTTCCTTACAGATACCTATAAGCATTGCAAAGTGATTGGCGGTGAAGATGAAGGCGCAGCAGTAATTCAATCTATACAGCTTATAGCCGAAGCTGTTAAAAACAAAGATGAAGGTATTGTACTGAATAAAGATACAACAGCTTATATAAAAGCACTAGGCAAGCACCGCTTCTGGGAACGGGAAGAAAAATTATAAATTATGAGTTATAAATTATGAGTTATGAGTTGAATTCATAACTCATAATTAAGTACCCAGTTTCTTCAGACACTTCTGCATATCAATACCTTTTCCTAAAACACCTTTAAACAAATCTCCTTTTTTCTCTAGCCGTTTAAAAATAGTTTTTATGGTAAACTGAGAAGGATGCAATCCTTTCTTAACCTCTTTCCATTCCAATGGTGTAGAAACCGTTGCACCTGGCTTAGGCCTTACACTGTAAGGTGCTGCAAGTGTTTGCCCACCGCGGTTCTGTAAATAATCAATATAGATTTGTTTTTTGCGGTCTTTGGGATTTCGTACCAAGCTGGTAAGATCCGGCAATTGATCGTGTGCAAGCTGTGCAATGATATGTGCAAAGTTTTTGCCTTGTTCATAATCATATTTTGCACCAAGCGGAATATAGATATGCAAACCTGTTGCACCGGATGTCTTACAATAAGCATCTATACCTCCTTTGTCCAAAACTTTTTTTACAACCAAAGCTACCTGAATCACTTCGTCAAACGTATTTTCTCCGGGATCCAGGTCAATGACAATGTAATCTGGTTTTTCTATTTTCTGAACACGCGAGTTCCAGGGATTTATTTCTATACATCCGAGATTTGCCATATAAATCAATGTAGCCTTGTTCTGGCAAAGCATGTAACGAATGTCTTTACTATTCGACTCTGAAAATATTTCTTTGGATTGAATCCAGGAAGGAAGCGTGGCTCCCATATCTTTCTGAAAAAAGCTCTGCCCTTTTATTCCATTCGGGTGCCGGTTCAATGACTCCGGACGATCTTTCAGATACGGTAATATATACGTTGCAATCTGCATGTAATAATCAATCAGATCTCCTTTGGTATAACCATCTTCCGGCCAGTAAACTTTTGTACGGTTTGTTATTTTTAATGTATGTCTGTCAATCGTTATCGCTCCATCTGTATCTTCTTTTATTGCCGCTGTTTTTTCATTGGTGTTTTTTTTCGCTGAAGATTTCTTTGAAACCATTTTAGCAGAAGTTGTTTTCAGTGAGGCAGTTTTTTTTGCTTTTGTTTCCATAGTATCATCAGGCAGTTGAATAATTTCAGACAATTCCCGTGTTACTTCATGTGCTTTTTTATCTACACGCATACCTTGAAAAATCGGCTGACGCATATGTCCTTCATTTGTCCATTCAGCAAATGCAATTTCACACACCAGTTTTGGTTTTACCCAGGTAACTTTTTCATTCGTTTTTATTTTTACATCAAACGGTGATTCCTTTTGTATAAGAGGCTTCATCACCTTTAATGTTGAAGTGAGTAACGAAGTGTTAAAACCGCCGCCTGTGTGGCCTATATATACCAGCCTTTCTTTTTCATATGCACCCAGAATTAATGCACCAAAATCTTTACGGGAACGCCTGGGTGCCGTAAAGCCGCAAATAATGGCTTCCTGAGCTTTACTGATTTTAATTTTCAGCCATTGATCTGACCTTGTACCTAAACGATAGATACTGTCAGCTTTCTTTGCCATAATACCTTCGAGCTTATTCTTCTTTGCCAGTTCAAAAAATTTCTTCCCATTCTGTTCAATATGATCGCTGTATCTCAGGTTTGGAAGATCATGCCAGATTTCTTTTAACTGTTGCTTGCGTTCAGTAAGTGGCAAGCCTCTCAGATCATGCCCATCCAGAAACAGTATGTCAAACACACAGTAATATAAGTCAGCCTCAGGTTTTTCATCGTATTGCTGCAGCATCTGAAAACTGGATATACCATCTGTATTCAAAACAACAATCTCCCCATCAAGCACTACATTGTGGCCAAATGATTTTAACGCTTCAACAACAGGAGCGTATTTATGATTAAATGAAATGTGATTGCGGGAATACAAATTAACATCTCTGTCTTTAATCTCTGCAATGGCCCGGTAACCGTCCCATTTAATTTCAAAAATCCATTCCGGAGAATCAAAGGCTTCGTCTCTCAATTTTGCAAGCATGGGTTTGATTTCATGTGGCATTGGATCTTTGCCTTGCTTATTCCTTTTTACCGGAACGGGTTGTACTTTTTTTTTACTTTCAGATTCTTTTATTGTTGCTTTTGCCGTCGTCATTTTAACAGAAGCTTTTTTAGAAGTGCTTTTAGTTGCAGATTTTTTCGAAGCAATATCCTTTTTATTAATTTTGGAATTTGCCGGCACATGGTCTTCGCTGCTGTAAGACTCATCTACAGCATATTCATCTCTGTGTTTAATAAGTAACCAGGCATTGTCTTTAGCTGACTGATTATTTTTAATCTTTACCAGAGCAAACTCACCTTTTAATTTTCTGCCATGCAATACAAATTTCAGGCTTCCTTTTTTAAGCTCACCTAATAATATCTTTTCGCTTTCTTTTCTGTCTTCGCTTTCAATGGCATGATATGTTCCTTCATCCCAGATTTCCACAATACCTGCGCCATAATTGCCTTCCGGTATAACCCCTTCAAATGTGCGGTAATCAAACGGGTGATCTTCTACCATCATGGCAAGTCTTTTATCATCCGGATTTAATGACGGTCCTTTTGGCACAGCCCAGCTTTTCAATACACCTTCCATTTCAAGTCTGAAATCATAATGCAAATGTGAAGCTGCATGCCGTTGTATCACAAACTTCAATTCATTGCCTGCAGTTTTCTTCTTTCCTGACGGTTCAGGTGTTTTTCTAAAATTGCGTTTTTTATTATATGTTTCGAGTGGCATAAACCGATCATTTAAATACAACATGTATTATTTAGCGGCAGCTCTTCTTCCAATTGGCTGCAAACTTGCTTTCAACTGTGCCATCAGGTCTTTTGTAACAGTAGGTTTCACTTGAGTAGTCTTCACTTTAGGTGTAACACCTTTTGCCTTGGCTTTGATCACTTTCATTAACTCCTGGGTATATGTATCCTTATATTTTGAAATATCAAATGGTTCTGTAAGCTGTTCAATCAGCGAAAGCGCCATTTTCATTTCACCTTCCTTAATCTGACTTTTAGCAGGAAGATCTAATGTATCTGCATCAATAATTTCCTGCTCAAAACGGATCTTATTTAACACAATCACATTGCCGATTGGTTTTAAAATTGCTAATGCTTCTTTGTTCCGCAGTACATAATTTGCAACAGCTACTTTTTTAGATTTCCGTAAAGCCTCCCGCAGCAGTGCATAAGCACGCGCTCCGGATTTTTCAGGCTGCAGATAATAGGGCGTTTCAAAGTATAGCGAATCTATTTCATCTTCCTGAACGAACTCCAGGATCTCAATTGTTTTTGTCTTCTTCGCATTTGCACGCTCAAAATCTTTTTCATCCAGAATTACATATTCATCGTCTATCTTATATCCTTTTATGATATTATCCCATGCAACTTCTTTTCCTGTCTTTTCATTCACACGTTGAAATTTTATATTGGAATGATCTTTTTTATCCAGCATATCCAGGTCAAGCCTGCTGTCGTGTGTGGCACTGAATAATTTTACAGGTATATTTACAAGGCCAAATCCTATAGCGCCCGTCCAGATTGTTTTCATAGTGCTTTATGATTTAAAGTTATTAGTTGCTGCATTGTACGTGCATTTGCAATAGCGTTGCCGCCCCAGGTATTATCAAAATAAATAAAAGCTTCTTTCACATGCGCATGTACAATCTGATCGCGTAAGTGATGAAGTTCTGTACTTGAATAATTTGATTTATATAATTCAGTTTTGCCATGCATCCTTATATATACTGTGTCTGCTGTTTTAACAAAATCATCCGGTAAACCGGGATAGCTCGATACACAAAAAATAATATTTTTTTCTTTTAATATCTTATATACATCTTCGTTCCACCAGCTGACATTACGAAATTCCAGTACATTTTTATACGCAGGATCAAGCTGCTTTACAATACGCTCTAGTGTTTCTTCGCTATATATAAGGCTTGGCGGAAGTTGAAAAAGAACACACTCAAGTTTATCTCTTAAACCTGTTTTAATAACATCGTAAAATTCATTAATGATGGATTGGGTATCATTAAATTTTTTATAGTGTGTAATCTGATTCGTAGCCTTTATTGAAAAACGAAAATGCGCAGGTGTTTTATCATACCAGTTTTTTAAAGATTTTTCAGTAGGAAACCTGTAAAAGCTTGCGTTGATCTCAACAGTGTTATAGTGCAGCGCGTAATATTCCAGCCATTTATTTTGGGAAATTACTACCGGATAAAATAAACCTTTCCATTCTTTGTAATTATAACCCGAACAGCCGATATTAATATCCATAGTAGTTTCCTTTTAAAAAAGGAATATTACAAGGAAATGATCCGCAAACCGTTACATGATTCACCGATAGTGTTACATATCTATCATATAACAGGATTGAGCAAAAAATATTTTATCTTCTCACAGCAAAATATGCTGTAAATGATTCGCAATTGCTTATTAAATCATCATAATCGTTTGGGTATTCTTTTTTAAGCTGGCGGTAATATTTATTTGTTTCAAAAATAACATCTTCAAAACGGTTCTCTTCATCATACATTTTTGATCTGTCGTACTGGCTCATCAACAAATACTTCTCACATCTCCCGGCCATACGTAAACAAAGCGCTGCAAACTTCTTAGTCTTGCTGCATTCCTTTGCCTTCAGATAATATTTCTTTGCATAATTGGCCTGAAAATAATCAACATCCTTTTTTTTCTGCCGCTCCCATAATTCTCCGGAAGACCATTGATACCGTTTCATGATCCAGGAATTTCCGTAGTGTGTCATATTGAAGTAACAATTTGCTACTAAAAAATAATAGTAATCCCGGTCTTTATTGTGAACGTCATTGGCCAGACTTAAATATTTTTTCAGTGTCTGAACCAATCTGACTTTATTATATTTTACTGTATCAGCATCTGTATAGGCATGCTCGCTATAAAAATTTGTATAAAACGGATTTGCATCCAGATAGATGTATGTTCCGGTGCTCCATAGCGAATCAGGCACCTGTTTGTAATAATATAATGCTGCACTTAAATCATCTTTACGCAGATATTTTGTACCGGTCAGGTCATACAACAAACATATTTCTTTATGCAATCTTTTATATGCCCATGTGCTGTACGCATCTTTTCCCTTTTCATTTTCTACCCGGTTTATCAGTGCCTTTATCTGCTCAGGTGTATACTGATAATCCATATAATCAAAGTAGTTTGTATAAAAATTTCCATATACTAAAAATGAACCATTACGCGTTCTCCAGTAAATATCATTACGGTATTCATAATCACTATCGGATTCACTTATTTCATTTGTATTTAATGTCGACATAAGAACTGCCGCATCAGTTGTATTTTTTCTGAATTCTAATTCTTTAGCAATAGCAAAAATGAATTTATAATTTTTTCTTTCTTTTTGGCTCAGCAGTTCTTGTTTAACATACAAGGTTAACGAAGCCGCTCCTTGAGGCTGAGAAGTAATGGCACAAAGTGCTTTAAGCATGGATAAACGATCCCACACTTCAGCATCTTTTACAAGCTGCTGATTGATTTCATTTAAAGCCTGCTGATATTGTTCTTTCATAATGAGCAGATATACATTTGCGCTTTGCCAGAATGCTGCATAATAAACGTTCTTATTATTTACTTTACGGATAAATGCAAGCACTTCACCCGCATACAATCTGTCCCTATGAATGCGTTGTTTGTATATAGAATCAAAAGAAGGTTTCTCCAAATCGCCTTCATCTATAGAAGGTGCAAACTCTGTATACAAAGGAGTATATATCCAGTCTTCCAGTTTATTTAATTCGCGCAATAACAAAAAACTCAATCCTTCAGAGTCCGGCTCTAATGCATATATATTTTTCATGCATTCCAATGCTTTGCCAGGATTCTTAATTCCTGCCAGCAACCACACAGCTGATTTTTCAGATGCTGTTTTAGCAAACCGTAATGTTTGTTCAACAGGTACTGCCGGATTATATTGCTGACTTACCATAAACCGCTTGTCTACCGCATGTGCAAATACCTGCGCTGCATAAAAATTCACTTTAGCAGAATCTTTTTCTGCCATACACAAAAAATACATGCTCCAGTAATTCAGGATATTTTTCTCTGTATCTGTATCTGAAAAATTCCGTGCATAGATATTTTGTATAGAAGATTTATCACCATTGTAGTAAGCCAGACGAATTGCGATGAAGGCATAGCGCTTGATTAATTCATTATCATGTAGCAGATTTATTCTTTTTATTGCTTCTGTAATCAGCCTTTTACGGCCAGGTATGGTTGCATAATCGTAGCGCTCCCAGGGGTCTTCAAATTTAGTATTAAACACATTACACTGCTTGGCAAATTTAATATAAGAGATCGCTGCGGTGTCATTCTTCTTAAACAGAAAACTTATAAAAGCGTTTGAAGAAGACGGCACAAAATCTTTTGCATCTGTATCATACACTGCATCACTGATTGCAGAAAGCGGAACAGCATTGTTGTATCGCGTGCTCCACAACAAAATATTTTCATCCCATTCAAAACGGACAGCAGTATCCCTGGAGCTTAATTCATATTTGTATCCAAAATAATTCGAAGAATAATTAAATTCCTGAAAGGAAGTAAATTTTGAAAAATACGGATTGAACATACTAAATCGTACATCTTCACCATACGGATAAAATCCACAGGAGAATGAGTAATAAATACTACTTAGTAAAATCAGTATAAAAAGAAGTAATCGTTTCATGAGAATATTTTTCCAGTTGTTTTGTATCCAGATGAAATAATGATACAGTAGTTGAATCATCAAAAATAACATGCTGTTGAATCAATGAAATTGATCTATGTATTGTTTCCTCGTTAACAGTTTCTATTTTAAATTTGTCACCAGCTTTTAGAAACAGATTATTATCTGTGAGCATTATATCCTTTTTGAGCGCATACCAATTGGGTCTAATCTGCTGTACCAATGAATCTTTCAGGAGATCACTCTGTGATGTGTAAATAATTCCGGAAAAAACATTATTTCTGTACCATAGCATCCAATTAAATATCGGCAAGGCAACATCCAGATGAACGGGATACTTTTTTGTTCCTTTTAAATATTTTTCAAGCACAGTACTTTCAAGAATTGAATTTTCTTCCGAATCGCTCAGTGGATTGTTTAAGTTATAACACATCAGCATTGCTTTGTCAACGGGCAATATCCCCATCTTATCCGGATATTTATATGGATATAAACGTAGTGTAGCAGAGATTGATTTCTTCGCAAGTGTCTTTAACTTTTTCAGAAAATAAAAATAATTATCTCTTGTAGTTGGCGTCCAGTCACAGTCAATATGAATTTCTGAAAATGGTAATCCTGTAGACCGAATGTATTCGTTGAAATGTTTGGTAGTTAAAAAAATAATATTATCCGCTAATGTATCCATTGCGCCTTTTGATATATCTGTAAAGACAGCATTGCGTATATATACTGTAGGGATTATATTCAGGTGTTTAAATTTTTCTCCATATAACGAATCACCATTTTTATAATCCCAGTAATTTAAACCTAGTACAGATTTAACAGTAGGAATTATACCATAATCGGGATTCGTTTCTACTTCAAAAAACTTTACATAGAGTTTATCAATTGAATCTTTTTGTAAATAATCCAGTTCTTTTTCTGAAAATTTATCTTCTGTATTCTTCCAGTAATAACAGGCACGCTCCACCTTTGTTACATACTCTTTAGGTTTGCAGGCGTATAAAAAAGCTGCACACAGTAAAATATAAAAACCAATTACAAAATGCTTCATATTCTTTTATAATAAACTAAAAAATAGTTGACTTTTGTTTGATTATTTTAATTATCTAAATCTAGTATAATTTACAGAAGGAATGATTTGTGTTTACAATAAAATTTATTCAAACGTTAGAATCCATGCACTCATTTATTTTACACAGAATTTTATTTTCATCAGATCATACCTTCCATTACACCCATACCAAACAGCGCAAAATCATATTTTACCGGATCTTTCGGATCCAGATTTTTTAAATTATCTGTAAGCTCTACTGCTGTTTGCCAGTCTACCTGTGTGCGTGTTATAAGACCCAGCTGACGGGCAATACGGTCTACGTGTACATCACACGGACAAACCAGTTGTGCAGGTTGTATTTTTGTCCAGACACCAAAATCGACACCTTTTTTATCCCTGCGAACCATCCAGCGGAGAAACATATTCAGGCGTTTGCATGCAGATTTTGTTTCCGGAGAGGAAATGTGTTTGCGCGTACGATGCGGATGATCAAAAGAAAAAAAGTAATTCCGGAATGCAATCAGACCTCCTTCAATGTTATGCGATTGTTTGTTCATGCCTGTAAGAAAAACATCTTCCATTGATGTATAATCCGCATACATTTCTTTTAGTGCATAGATGAAATACAACAAATCAGTATCATTGAATGTACGGTGTACAAAACCCTCCAGTTGCTGCAGATCTGTTTCCTGATGTTGTGTGATGAATTGATACGGGTCGCCATCCATGCGTTCGATCAGCTCCGTACATTTATTGATAATGGTTTTACGCTGTCCCCAGGCAAGCACTGCAGCGATAAAACCCATAATCTCAATATCTTCTTTCTTTGTAAAGCGGTGTGGAATACAGACAGGATCATTTTCTATAAACGATTGTCTGTTGTATTCTTTATACTTTGTTTCAAGTAAATTATATAATACGTCTCTCGAATATTTATTCATGCATTCTATTTGTTTACTCGCTGCAATAAATGTTGCCGAATCTTAGAACCTCGGCGGCGTTTGTATTAAAACAAAATCCGGGCTTCAATAATAATAGCTTATTGAAGTCCGGATTCTTATCATTTTAGTATTTCTATTCTAAACAACTATGGAATATACATCAGTGTTGCCGAAATACGTCCACCGGTACCACCTAAACGTTCATATGCTTTTTTAGAAACACGAATAATCGTTTTACCATCAATGCCCATGTCGGTAAGCTTGCCAACTACTCGCACATAAATTTTAATACCATTCGATTCATTCAATAATTGAATAATTGTTCCAACCGGGGCTGTCTTATGATATGCAAGATATTTAGGTGTATCCGAATTATCCGGCATCAGATCTGCATAGCCGCTTTCAGTGATTTTTTTGAAATCTGTCGCCGGAACCGGTTTTGCAGGAGTTGCTTGTGTCTGCATAGTTTCCAGACGCACTTTATCTTTTTGCAGTTGCACGGTATCTGTTTCTACTGTTGTTGCAGCTGGCTTTGCAGTTGCAGTAGCTGTTGTCGGCGTAGTAGTTACAGGTGTTGTGGTAGTTACCGGCTTTTGTGCTGTTGTAGCTGGCGTAGTAGTTGTTGCTACAGGTGTTGCTGGTTTAACAGCAGCATCTGAGCCTGCAATTTTTATTGTCTGTCCGACTTTTAATGAACCAATACCAGGATTTGCTTTTTTAATATCTTCCACGCTCACATTGTATTTCTTAGCAATCGAATATAATGTTTCGCCCGCAGCTACTTTGTGTTCCGTTGTTTCCAGTGACTCCGTTACAGGAGGAGTTGCTGGTTTTGCCGTTGTCGTTGTTCCGCCTGCAGCTTTAACAGGAAGCTTTAATTCCTGTCCGACACTTAATGAAGATCCTAAACCAGGATTTGCCTTTTTCAATTCGTCAACAGAAACTGAATATTTTGTTGAAATGCTGTATAATGTTTCACCGGCAGCAACCTTATGCGTTTTACCATCTGCCGAAGCAGTCGTAGCTGAAGCTGGTAACGGAGCAGGAACTTTTACAATCTGTCCTATTTTAAAACCTTGTGCAATTTCAGGGTTATTGCTTTTAATATCATCAACACTTACATCATATTTTCTTGAAAGCGAATACATGGTTTCTCCGGCTGCAATTCTATGCAGTATAAATAACTTTCCGTCTTTTCGTTCTACACCAATTGAATCACACACACCTGCATGAGAGACAACATTGGCAGAAAATGCCATAATTACTGTTAAAAAAAATCTATTTAATACTTTTTTACTTAACAACATACATTTGCAATTCATTATTATTCTTAACTACAATCAACTGATCTTTTAAAACGAGGAATGTATCAATACCAATCCCGGACAATGCGCTGCGAAGTTTTTCATGCAAGAGAATTGCACCTTTTTCATCTGCCACAAGCATATAATTGTCCAATTTTTCCTCTATGTAAATATAATAAGAAATCAGCACCTTATCGCCTTTCTCTAAATATTCTATCATTCTAACTGCCTTATGCTTGGTAATTATTTCAATGTATTCCTGAATTTTAATAAAAAAGGAATTCTCTTCTTCAAAATGAAAGGGATAATCTGCCGGCGTTGATTGCTGTGTTTTCTTATTAAATGTTGAAAACAGTTCTTTCACGGAAATTTCACGTATCAAATTTCCCGTGTTCCAATCCAGTTTTTTATAGATGCTGTCCTCTCCGCTTGCCTGTGAAATAAGGATGCCGTCCGCTTCAGTATGCATCACCTGTGCATCTTCTTTCCCCCATTTTATCTTACCTGTAATACCATCCAGCACAGCAAACCCTCTTTGCTCCGGCATCTCCGGGTCATTGAATTTTACGATCAGTACGCAGCCGTTCATAGCTACTTTCAAACTACTCCACCATGCGTCCAACACCGATTGCCCGGACCAAAGAATCTTTCTGGCCACTATATCGACAGCATGAAAAAATACCTTGCGCTTTTCTCCGTCGCGCGTCTCTACAAACAGGATTCCCTTTTCATTATCTGCAACAATTTTCCATATTGTGCCGGCAAATACATTAGAAAAAGATGGTGTATATACAGCCATAAATATTATTTGTTAATTTTGAGTCAAAGGTAGGAGAATAAAGCGTAAAGTGTAAAGTTCTTAGTGTAAAGTATCCTATGGTTTTTTACAACATGCCTCTGAATAAAATATCAGTATGAAAAAATACATCGGGTTATTTTTATGTTTTTTGTTTGTGTTGGCAGAAGTTGCTGCGCAGAAAATAATGATCATAAAAATCAGGAAAGAAATCAATCCACAGATGGCGCATTTTGTTGAACTTGGTCTTATAAAAGCAACGGAAGAAAAATCAGATTATATTCTTATTGATATGGATACCTACGGAGGTGCGCTTACTGATGCCGATAAGATCCGTACGTTATTGCTCGAATATCCCAAACCTGTGTATGTATACATCAATAAAAATGCGGCTTCTGCAGGCGCGTTGATTTCTATTGCGTGCGATTCTATTTATATGGATGAGGGATCAAATATTGGTTCTGCAACAGTTGTAGACGGAGAAGGTAAACCGGCACCTGATAAATACCAGTCGTATATGCGCTCTTTAATGCGCTCTACGGCACAAACAAATAAACGTAATCCGGAAATTGCTGCCAGTATGGTTGGCAGCGTTGTAGGTACAGACAGTATTACCGTTGGCAACGTTACAGCCTTTACAACTTCAGAAGCTATTGTAAATCATTATTGCGAAGCAGAAATTCATTCATTAGATGAATTACTTACACACCTGCATTTTGAAAAGGCAACAATCCATACATTTGAGTTAAGCACAACAGATTATATTGTAAACTTCTTTATGAATCCGGTGCTGAAAAGCTTACTATTACTGCTTATTATCGGAGGCATCTATTTTGAGCTGCAATCTCCGGGAATCGGGTTTCCGCTGATAGCAGCTGTTGCCGGCGCCATTTTATATTTTGTACCTTCTTATCTGAACGGATTAGCAGAAAACTGGGAAATACTCATTTTCTTTATCGGCGCTATTTTACTGATTCTGGAATTCACAATCATTCCGGGATTTGGGATCGCAGGTGTTTCCGGTATCATTCTGATTGTATCGTCGTTAATCTTAACAGCATTGAATAATGTTATATTTGATTTTACATTTGTACCTGAAAGCGATTTATATATTACCTCAGCAACGGTTTTACTTGCTTTCAGCGCAGGAATAACTCTTGTATTTATTGCGGGAAATCAATTTATGAAAAGCAACTTATTTAACCGTGTGAGTTTGCAGGAAACCTTTCAGACAAGCGAAGGATTTACATCAAATTTTAATACCGGATCATTTATTGGCAAGCAAGGCATAAGCTATTCGGTATTGCGCCCCAGCGGAAAAATTATGATCGATGGCACTATCTACGATGCTTATACACGCGGAGAATATATTGATGCAAACAAAAATATCGAAGTCATTGAACAGGTTGGCAGTTCATTAAAAGTAAAAGAAACTCATGTCTGAATCTTTATCTATCGTAGCGATCATTCCTGCACGTTACGCCTCTACACGTTTTCCCGGCAAACCATTGGTGCATATTCATGGTAAAACTATGATTCAATGTGTATATGACCAGGTAAAAAGTACACCTGAAATTTCAGAAGTGATTGTTGCTACAGACGATGACCGCATTGAAGCAGAAGTGATACGTTTTGGCGGCAAGGTTGTACGAACGCTACCCGAGCACCCAAGCGGTACCGACCGTTGTCATGAAGCTTATCAGAAATTAAAACGTACGTTTGATTTTATCATTAACGTACAGGGAGACGAACCGTTTATTCAACCGGAGCAGATACGCACGCTGACAGCAATTTTAACACCTGAAGTTGAATTGGCTACGCTGATCAAAAAGATTGAAGATGAAGAAATGCTTTTTAATCCGAATACACCAAAGGTAGTAGTGAATACAGCAGGAAAAGCCATTTATTTCAGCCGTCAGACAATCCCCTATTTACGTCAGTTCCCGGATAAAAAAGATTGGTTAAAAAATCATACATTTTATAAACATATCGGCATGTATGCATATCGTCCGGATATTTTAGCAAAAATCACGCAGTTAAAACCTTCTTCGTTAGAGCTGGCAGAATCGTTGGAGCAGTTACGTTGGTTAGAGAACGGTTATACGATACACACAGCAGTTACTACGATAGAGACTATTGGTATAGATACACCGGAAGATCTGGCGAAAGCAATCAAGTAATAAAAAACAAATCTCAAAATAGTCAAGGCTAATTATTGAAATGATCTTTCCATTACATATTAATTATACATTTAAACTCAGCAATGAAACTGAGCATTTGAACACGACTGCTATTTTAAGTATCATAAAAGATCGGTTCAAACAGTTAAAAGTAGATGAATTTATTGATGATGCGGATACTGTCAAATTCAAAAACAGGCTTTTCAACGGACAAGGACGATACCACATTTTTGCACCAATTGATTCAGGATATTTTGAATATGATAATCACCATAATAAAGTAACGATAACTTTTTCAACGAAACGGATGGTTTTAATCGTTCTTATTATTTCGCTATTCCTCGGAATCATATCACAATCACCCCTATTTGCTCTTACAAGCTTTTTATGGATATATGGTATGAACATTATTATTTTTTTAATTCGTGCAAAATTTCTTATAAAAAAGATAAAAAAAGAAACAGAGAAAATCATCGATTCTGGTATAGTTGAAAAATCTTCTGCTTCCTGATGCATATTAACAACATTCAGTAGATAATAAATTTCTTCAATGACATTATCCAGCACATACACCAACGGTTTTGTTATTTCCAAAGACGGAACGAAGATCGGCTACAGACAGTTAGGTAACGGACCTGGGCTTATACTTGTACCTGGCGGACTAATGGCTTCGCAAAATTTTATGGAGCTTGCCAAAGAGCTTTCAAATGAATTTACTGTTTATGTTCCAGACAGAAGAGGAAGAGGTTTAAGTGAAAATAATCCAAAAACATACGGACTTAAAGAAGAGAGCGAAGATATTCAGGCAATCATGTATCAAACAAATACTACATTCATTTTCGGACTTAGCTCAGGCGCCATTATCACCTTACAGACAGCAATTGCAACTGCTGCTGTTAAAAAAATTGCCATCTTTGAACCACCGCTTACACCGGATGGCATTCCTTTCCCGTTTGTAAAAAAATATGAATCTGCTATGGCAGCAGGTAATTATGGCAAAGCAATGCTGTCTATTATAAACGGAACAACCGATTCATTATTTTTTAAACTTGTTCCTGCTTTTTTAACTGCACCTTTCTTAAATGTTATCATAAAAGCCGACGCGCAAAAAGACAAAGGCAATGATGTGTCGTTGCAAAAACTTATCTATGCATTTAAATACGATGATAAAATCGTTGTCGATTCAACCAGCATTATTGATGCTTGTAAAAATATAACAGCTGAGGTGTTGCTTATTGGCGGAGAAAAAAGTAAACCTTTTTTGAGAAACGTTCTTGATATATTAACACCGTTGTTTAAATATGCTACACGTATTGAGCTTCCAGGCGTGGGACACACTGCTGCAAATAATAGTGACAATCCCAAACTTGTTGCCGATGCATTAAAGAAATTTTTCAAAGACAGCGGAACGAAATAATGCACGCCATAGAGCAATATAAATTATATCTCTATTTTACTTTGTAACCCATCTCATTCAGCAACGGTATCATACGGGCTCTGAAATCGCCTTGAATCAATACTTCGCCATCTTTTACTGAACCGCCTACACCCAATTTATTCTTTAATTTTTTGCCCAGCTCCTCCAGATCAGCTGTTGTGCCTACAAAACCTGTTACTACTGTTACCGTTTTTCCAGCTCTGCCTTTACTATCCAGTATTACTTTTAGCTTCTGTTTATCAGCGGGTAAAGTCTCCGCTTCGGGCTCTCCTTCGTACATATAATTGAATTCTTCACTGGTAGAATAAACCACGCCGGTACGGCCTTTATGCTCTTTTTTTGCCATTTTATCAGCTTTCTAATTTGTTGTAACTAAATTTTTTTAATACTTTAGCGGGATACTTACTAAATGAATTGTACCATGAAATATACGATTGTATTTTTAACTGCTGTGCTTATTAGCCTGATTGCATCTTGCGCACCGCATCATACGTGTCCTACGTATTCAAATTCCGCTATTAAATACCACCACCACCCGACACACCATTAATTGCTCTGCTGAATTGCATTTGAATTTAGCATTAAAAATATAAACATAAAAAAACATCCCGTTATAAACGGGATGTTTTTTTATGTCCGGGTTTCAGTATGGTATCAACCTGTATTTCTCAACGCTCCTGCAATTGCATTTACTGTAAGCAATAATTCCGTTAGAATTTTGCTTGCCTTTTCAGACGGCTGACTATTCACTTTTCTCCATTTTCTTAATAATTCTATCTGATCGTAATGCAGATCATTCAATGCTTCTGCACGCAATACGTTTGAATAATGGTGGAATGATCTGCGCTGTTCAAATGAATTGTCAAATAATAAGGCAAGCATTTTCTTCGTCTTATTAAATTCTTTCACAATCATATCCAGAATCTCTGAACGGATTTCTTCGTCTTCAACAAGCGTTGCATAACTTCTGAAAATCTTTTCATCTGTTGCAGCCAAACTTGTATCTACGTTTGTAAAGATATAACGAATGATTGTATCACTCGCTGCCATTTTCTTCAGGTATTCAAACTCCTGAGGGTTTTCTTTGTAGAATGCTTCCAATGCGTATCCTACGCCATACCAGCTGGTGATATTAAAACGCGACTGTGCCCAGCTGAATACCCATGGAATAGCACGAAGATCTGCCAGCGTACGCTTACCCGAACGGCGGGCAGGTCTCGAACCGATCTTGCTTTGTTCAATTACATCAATTGGTGTTGCCTGACCAAAGAATGTAATAAAGTTTTTATCACTGATTAATGCTGTATAATAATCTTTACTCTTTTCAGCCAGATAATCTAAATGCTTATCAAAGCGATTTTTCTTATGCTGCGTATGCTTATGTAATATTGTATAACCGGCTGTTCCGGCTTCAAGCAATTCCAGGTTGAATGCTGCATTGATTTTATTCGCATACTTCTGAGAAATCGTTTCTCCCTGCTCGGTCAAACGCATATCTCCCTGAATGGAATTGTGCGGCAATGTTTTGATGAACCATTGTGTAGGGCCTGCACCACGACTGATAGAACCGCCTTTACCATGAAAGAAACGAATGCGTGCACCGTACTTTTTACCTACATCAACAAGTTTTAATTGTGTATTCGACAAATTCGACTGGCTGGCAAGAATACCACCATCTTTATTGCTATCACTGTAACCAATCATTACCTGTTGCACTTTGTCTTTTTCTGCATTCTGTATACGCTGATATTCCAGACTTAGCTTCGTAATCGGATGCTCTAAGAATTTGCTTAAGATGTGCGGACTGCCTTGTAAATCTTCAATCGTTTCAAACAATGGCACAACAGGTAGTTTACATACAATACCTTTATCTGTTTTAATGAGTAAACCGGCTTCTCTTGCAAGCAGATATACAATTAATAAATCAGACGTAGAACGCGTCATACTTACAATTAACGAGCCTAATGCATCTGTTCCGTATTTATCTATATGCGCTGCAACTACTCTGTAACAGGAGATCACGGCATCTGCTTCAGGCCCGAGCTTGGTGTCAGGATATGAAAACGGACGAAGCGATAACAATTCTTTATTGATGAATTTGATACGTTCTTCTTCAGACAATGTTAAAAAACGATCGCCATCCATTGATGCAGCATTCATCAGTTGTGCAAGTGCATTGTCGTGAAACTTGCTGTTCTGACGGATATCAAGATGTGCCAGATGAAAACCGAACGTCTGTACCAAGCGCACCATTTCACGCACGTCATGGTAAGCAATGGTTCTTGCACCAAAAGCAATCAATGCATCACGCAGAATCACCAGATCTTCGATCAGCTGCTGCCCTACTTTGTAGCTGTATTCTTTTTCATTGATACGCAATGCATATCCTTTATCTTCTTCTACCGGAAGTTTTTTCATCAGCAATTCGATATAGAAACGGAAAATTTCTCTGTTATTCGTTTCATTCTCTAATAAGTGCTGGCAGTTTGTTTCTTCCAGTATTTCAGTAATTCTTTTTTGAAGCTGCTTCGTTGTTTCTTTAAAAACACACGTGAAGCTTAAGTTTTTTTCAAGCTTTGTTAATTGTCTGTGCATTAAAATAAATGCATTCAAACGGAACAGCTCAAGTGTCTCTTTTGTCACATCGCTTGTTACAAGGGGGTGTCCGTCGCGGTCGCCACCAACCCAGTTACCAAAAGATATTTTAGGTAATTTGGTATAAGAAATAATTAATTCAGGATCGAATCCCATTTGTTCCCAGGCCATGCCCAATCTACGATCCAGAATAGATACCACTTCCGGAAAAACAGTAGTAAGGTAATGCAGCACATTTGAACGTTCCGAACTCAGATCCGGTTTCTCAAGATAAATTTCACCGGTTCTCCATAAACGATCAAGCGTGAGTTTAATTTCTCTGCGGATTTCACTTTTCTCTAACTCTGTATACGTAGAATCTTCCCAGCGTAAGAACAGCAGATATAGTTGTCTGTGGTGCTCAAGTACAATGGTACGTTTTGCTTCTGTTGGGTGCGCAGTCAATACCGGTTCAATGCGAACGTTACAAAGTTCTTCTGCAATTTGTTCCTGTGTTATTTTTTTCTGCTTCAGCATGGCAAGGTTTTTACCCCACAAACCATTTACGCTGGCAAGTGATTTTTCACTTTCGTGTTTACGCCGCAATTTAACGGCGCCGTTTTCTTCAGCCATGTTTAATAGCTGAAATGCGATTGAATATACCTGAATGTGCTTTTCTGTAATCGAATCCGGACTAACCTTACCTTTTTTATTGATCCATGGAATGTACCGGGCCAACTCTTCTTCGCCGTTTTCAACTAAGACTTCTTTGAAGCAATTTAAAAGGAATTCCAGGTTGTGATACGTTTTACCTAGTTTGTCCTGCGTCACCGTTAATGCACTCATTTGGTAGTAATTAAATAGTCAAGCTTCGATTTTCAATAGAAAAATGTTTTGATGTTCATATCAAAACCTCTACAAGATAAAATATTTATGTTGAAAATATTAAAATCGTTCAAAAAAAAATCGTTTAGAGTCGAATTTTTAACTTTAATCTTAGAATCAGCCTAAATCGCATTCGTTTTCTACAGATTACCGGACACATTCCGGAATAAAATGTATTTTTATAACGTTATTGATGCTTCAACTTATTTATCACACTCTTTCATGAAACGAATTCTTCTTTTATTTGGCTTTATCTGCATCTCATTGAGCAGTTTTGCCGCAAAACCTTCTCCCCCTCCGTTAGACAGCAGCGGAAAAGATTATTGTTATTATTTTGATTTGCCTTTTACCAGTCCCAAATCATGGGACAGCACACTATTCTTCACAAAAAGATTCTTTGACAGTTTATACAATAAAGATCATTATAAGATCATAGCAATAGATAGTGCAGGTAAATCCATGAAGATACGTATAACCTCAAAATTAGAAGCCAGAGGAATGCTTAAAAACACACATAAGCCTGTATATTCCAATTGTTACATGACGTTTGATTATATTATATATTATACAGAAACAGGTTTGCATTGCAAGGTAAAACGTCTGGTTCATTATTATACCTATAATACAGAATCTGGTTATTTAGGCACAACCAACGGAAAAAAAACAATGCGCACAGAAACGGAACGCATTGAAATACCAATGATTCAAACAGACGTGAAATTTTACACAAAAAAAGTACTTGCAGAAGTAAACAAAGACATAACAGAAAGTATTAATGCATTCAAAGCGTATAAATGGAATTACAACAAACCTAAACCAAAAACGAAAAAGAGCATTGAAGATGACGATTATTAAACCGGGCATCATACTACTTGTGTGCTGTTGTTCCGTCTTACTTTCTTATAGATGGAACAATGACGCATCTGTGCCCGCTTCCTTAGCTGGCAAATGGTCATTGATAAAATTTCACCCGGGCAAAAAAGACACGTTTAAATTTGTAGAAACCGCATCACTGGTAATCGAACGCGATGGCATCACGGCAGGATTCTTAGGATGTAATAAATTCCGCACGCAGTGTAGCGCTGAAGGTGACAGCATCCGCTTTGGAACTATTCTTTCTTCCAGAAAGTTTTGTGAACGTGAATATATGGATCTGGAAGATCAGGTAAAGTCCATATTAACACATGCTACAATATTTCACATTGAAGAGAACACATTAATTTTATGTGAAGGCAAAAAAAAGCTTGCATCCTTTAAAAAGCAATAAGATGTTTGTTAATCCACGCGATCCGGAAAATAAAATTATTCATGCAAAAATTTTAGAATGGGTTTTGTCTTTTAACGAAATCCCAAGAGACGCACGTATATACACAAGAGAAGTAACCTGTAATGATCCGGGCTGCAACCACACGGATACCTATGTTACGATCGAAGCGGATCCAAACTTTAAAAAAGAATTGATGATCCGGAAACCATTAGTTTATATCCGCAAATGGGATATTGTTTTATAAAAAAGAGCCGTTGATTTAAAACCAACGGCTCTTACGAGATACAACAATTTTATTTTTTTACAAGCTTGTATGCATTTTTGGATAAATCTCCTACCTGAACAAAATAAAGCCCGGTAGATAATTGATCAACGTTTAACGTACTTGTAGCTGCTGGTAATACACCTGAAGTATGTAATACACCTCTTGAATCATAAATATAATATGGTGTATTAATCAAATCAGATGGTACATCTACCGTAATTACATCCTGTGCCGGGTTTGGATAGATTTTTATATTATTATCCGCATACGTTCCTTTAACAACAGACAAAGAGGTAGAAGCATTTGCGTATTCAGCAATGTAGGTATTAGGAGTAGCATCCTGAAATAAACCTCCGACAAAAAGATTCCCTTTTTTATCACTATACATTTTGTATACAATATTTGAACCGTTCAGATATCCCAGTTGATTCCAGCTTGTGCCATTCAGCTTTCTGATATTGGAGGTATACTGAGCTGTTTGCGGATTTGCTTCTACATAATAAGTAGTGTATACATACCCGTTATAATCTACATGAACGATTGAATGCTCGTCTGCCGTTTCAACAGGTAATTCACTCCAGTTTGCACCATCCCATTTCGTAACATAATATTTGCCGTTTGAATTTTTATGATCCGTGCCTACATAAATATCCCCGGTTGGTGTAACACCGATAGATGAAAATTGTGTATCATTACCAAATACGGCTGTGTTTGCAGGACTTCCTATTTCTAACCATGAAGTACCATCCCATTTATATACATTCTGGCTTCCGTTATCTTCATTTTGTATATTACCAGCAACATACACATTACCGGCTCTGTCTGTCGTCATCACGTTAATTGGTCCGTCCGGATTCAAACTGTTTAATCCGCCTACTTCTGTCCAGGAAGTTCCATCCCATTTAGCTACATAATGCTGACCATTATCATCTGTAAAATCTCCGGTAGCATAAATATTTCCTGCGTCGTCTGCAACCAGTATATCAACACTTGCATTTGCATCCAATGCATCTAACCCGCCAACTTCACTCCAGGAAGTTCCATCCCATTTGTTTACAAAATAGCTGGAATTACTATTTACAATATCTCCGCCAACATATACATTGCCATTCTTATCGGTACATAAAGATGTAAGTGTGCCAGCGTACGGAGCAAAATTACCCAGCTTAGACCAACTACTGCCATTCCATTTTGCTACATACGTCTTAGAATTTGAATCGTAATAACCTCCGATCGCATACACATTTCCGTTTGAATCGGAGCTTATTCCTATAATTGCTCCGTAACCGGTTTGCAATGCATTGCTTCCGGTACCAAGTTCTGTCCAGTTTTGAGCATTCACCGTACTAATAATAAGAATGTAAAAGATAATAAGAGAGGATTGTAAAAGTTTTTTCATACAGGTAGCAATAAGAGAAGTTTGATTGTTTCAATAAAAGTTTTAATTCATTCTGTATATCCAGTAAAAGAAATACTATAATAAAGTAAAACTATCTACTACACTCGTTACAAACAATGGCACTTTTGTGCCATAAAATATTCAAAGTACGATCAGAAAGCAGAATGTAAATCCGAACTGAGGAAAAAAATAAATCCTGCTGTAATAAAAGTATCAAGCCGATAACCAGTTCTGTTACTTGCTTAATACATCAATTCTTATAAAATCATATTTATATCATGCTTATTATTTTTAGTTTTTCTTTTTCGGTTCCATTCCTGTGACGAGATCTTTTAGACTTTCAAAAATAAGATCAGAATATGTTTTGTTTTTTGTGGCTCTGTTAACAACAATTGCTCCTTCGATCAAAGCAATCATTGAAAAAGCTATTTTATTTATATCTATATCCGGCCTGAATTCTTTTGCAGCAATGCCTTTTTTAATAAGAGCTGCCAGATTTTTCTTCCAGCTTATAATAGCATCCCCCGCACGTTTGCGAAGTACGTCATGCGTATCATCAGCTTCAATAGTTGTATTCAATAGCGGACATCCTCCGACTGGAAATAATGAGTTATCTATATGATTATAAATACCTGCATACACCAGCAACTTCTCTTTATATGTTTTGCATGCTTCAGTTTTTTCAAAAATAATAGTACGCATCAGCCACCAGTTGTAATCAAATGCAGCCAGGGCCACATCTTCTTTGTTTTCAAAATTTCCGTAGATGCTACCTTTAGTAAGATTGGTGGCAGCTGTAAGATCAGTTAAGGAAGTTCCTGCCAAACCTTTTACATTAAAGATCGGAGCTGTTGATTCAATAATGAATTGCCTGGTACGTTCAGATTTCGAAAGTTCGTTCATGAGAAGTTGAAAAGTTTGTGTATGTGATGGTAAAGTTACTGCTATATATTTTTATTGTACGAATCAAGTACTCAGACTGCTGGAAAAATCGGTCTGAGTACTGATTCAGTATACCTTATTTATTCCTCATACTTTTTAAAGATTGCTGTAGCAATATGTCCGCCAAAGCCAAATGTATTGCTCATGGCATAATTTACCTGTTTGTGCACAGCTTTGCCAAGTGTCAGATTGAATGCCTGTGGCAAAGCCTCATCTATTTCAGTTGTATTAATGGTTGGAGGAACAATATTATGCTGTACTGCTTTAATACAGGCAATAGCTTCTACTGCACCCGCAGCTCCCAACAAATGACCGGTCATAGATTTTGTAGCACTTACATGTAGTTTTGCAGACTGGCTGAATACACGTTCAATAGCTTTCATTTCACTAATATCACCCTGAGGCGTAGAAGTTGCATGTGCATTTACATAATCAATATCACTTGCCTGTACATGTGCTTCTTCCATTGCCTCCAGCATGCCCAGATAAGCGCCTTCTCCATCCGGATGTGTACCTGTCAAATGATACGCATCAGCTGCCATTCCACCGCCTACAACTTCTGCCAGTATCGGCGCATTACGTTTTACAGCACTTTCATAGCTTTCCAGGATAAGTGCACCGGCACCTTCGCCCATTACAAAGCCATCCCGGTTTTTATCAAACGGGCGCGACGCAATATGCGGACTTTCGTTCAGCGTAGATAATGCACGGGAAGCATTAAAGCCACCAACAGATGACTCGTTGATAGGTGCTTCAGAACCTCCTGTAATAATCATATCTGCTTTCCCCCAACGTATGTGATTAAAAGCTTCAAGAATAGCCGTATTAGAAGTTGCACATGCTGAAACAGTAGCAAAGTTTGCACCTCTCAGTCCGTACTTTATAGAGATCACACCTGCAGCAATATCCAGAATCATCTTAGGGATGAAGAATGGATTAAAACGTGGTGTTCCATCTCCTTTTGCAAATTCTGTTACCTGCTCCTGAAAGGTGCCAATACCGCCATTGCCGCTACCCCATATTACACCGATTCTGTTACGGTTCAATGTTTCAAAATTGATCTGTGCATTTTTAACAGCTTCATCAACCGCTATTAACGCATATTGCGTAAACAGATCGTATTTTCTGGCTTCGCTTTTATCCATAAAATGAGCCGGATCAAAATTTTTTAACTCACAGGCAAATCGAGTCTTAAACTTTGTGGCATCAAATTTTGTAATCGGTGCAGATCCGCTTTTACCATTTATTAACGATTTCCAGAAATCTTCTGTATTATTTCCAATAGGTGTTAATACACCTACACCTGTTACTACAACACGTTTAATCATATTTTTTCTATTTAGAAATTATTTCTACTTACAGTTGTATTTAAATCTTTTCACCCGGAATAATACGCTCTACTATTTTTTGGATTTGTGCTCCAATAATCAGAATTGCCGGAATCACAATGATATAAGCAATTACCCATGACCTTAACCAGATATAAAGAAATTTCTCTGTAAAGCCAACGTTAACCGATACAAGCGTAAAAGAAATAATACCTGTTGTTATTACCCCCATAAGCAGTGCAAATAAAATTCTGCGATGTAATTCTTTGTTATTTTTCATAGTAGTTTAATTTATACCGAACGGTATTTAATTGTACAATAATATACC
>FTDL01000147.1_pt1 | contig 58293 bp, 54 predicted proteins | sample 1639951 | NCBI WGS metagenome assembly FTDL01 (sample SAMEA3914869, study PRJEB12502) | metagenome | biome: forest; material: soil | place: USA | collected 2012-03-12 | depth 0.1 m
ATGGTACCTACTTCTATATCATCAACCTGCACAGTCCGATCTATACAGATGCATACACCGGATGGGTACAGATTGTGAGATAATATTTATACTAAATAGAAAATTATGCCAAAAGCCATCTCCGAAATACCGGAGATGGCTTTTTTAATATAGTCGCCAGAATATTTTAATTTAAAAGGCAAAACCGGCATTAATCATAAAATGAAATGGTAACCCGGGGCCGGTTGTTGTAAAGGCGTTATGTACATCATTAGTTCCAAATTCGAAGTCTACTCCGTTTACTGCAAAATAATTATCATCCTTACCAAACGTTGCTTTTCCTGCATGCAAGCCGGTGAGAAATTCAAAGAAAAAGCTTTTGGAACAAACTATTTTATAACCTCCGGATATACCTGCACTCCAATATGTAATGTTTGCCTTGTGTTCGCCATCATAGTATATATTATCATCATCGGGAGCTATTCCACTGTTGGTACTTGTATATACATCCGGATTGAAATGTGCATAGCCTGCTCTTGCTTCCAGGAACCATCCGTTTTCATTAAATCTGTTAAAATAAAATCGTGTGAAAATATTATACGAATATCCTGTAAAACTTATTCCACCATAAGAAGCCATTGCACCTGCTGAAATGTGTTTGCTGAAAGCATGTTCATATGAAAAAAATATTCTTGCGGGAATCGGTAGTATACAAACTTTTAGTGTATTCCGTTTAAACCTCGCAGGTAAAGACTCTTGCGCCTGTATAGAGTAGCATGTTAAAAACAATGTGAGCAGACATACCGTTTTAAAATAATGTTTCATAAGAGTAAATTATATTGATTGTTGACTAAAACACAAAACCAAAATTGATCATGATATGAAACGGAAACCCAGGTCCTGATTCATAAAAAAAATCTTTTACATTTGCTGTTTCTCCGAAAAACATACTACTGGGATTGTCATTATATACGTTCGTATAATTTTTTCCAAATGTTGCCTTACCAAAGTGCAGGCCTGTCAGACATTCAAAAGAAAATCGTTTTGATAACAAAACTTTATAGCCGCCGGATGCAGCTGCATATATATAATTTACATCTTCGTTGTTTTCGTTATAAAGAGTAGGAAAAGTACTATATACATTGTCGTAATAATAATCAGAATATCCTTTAGTAGTGAAATATGCATAGCTTCCCTTTGCTTCCAGAAACCAGCCACTTTTATTAATTGAACTGAAATAAAATCGTGAAAAAACAGAACCCGTATATCCGATAAATGTTGTTGCATTGTAGGAAGCCATTATACCTACAGAAAAATGTTTTGCAAAAGCATATTCATAGGATGTATAGTATTTAATAAAAGAGGTCATTCCTATTTTTATACTGTTTCGTTTAATTTTAGCTACTTGCAAAGAGTCCTGTGCAAAAATTTTATTTGTAAAGCAGAACAAAAAAGACACGATCAAAATTGTATTTAAGAAAATTTTCATAAGCGTATAAATCATTTTTTAAATTAAAATATGAATGAGCTGTTTGTAAAAAGCTGCACAGTAAATGTTTTTAAACCGTTATACAAGAAAACTATCCAAACCAATAAACATAGCTATACCAGCGAGGTAAACATCGTATTTACCTGAGTAAGGATTCAAATAATGATAAGTTACTTTATGCGATTAGATATAATAATCACAGGATAGAATTGCAATAAGAATTCTTCAGAAGTATATGTATCAAAAACGTTTTCAGTTATAGGACAAAAAAATTTACTCTTACCCCTATTACACCAATTGGAAAAAATTGAATGAATCATATTATCAAATAACTGATTCAATTAAAAAATAATAAAAAAGTGCGTAACACATGAATTTTTTAATTCATGTGTTACGCACTTTCAATTATAAGTTTGCGAAGAAATCATTTCCTTTATCATCACAAATAATGAAAGCAGGGAAATCAACCACTTCAATTTTGCGAACCGCTTCCATTCCCAACTCAGGGAAATCAACCACTTCAACAGATTTAATATTTTCTTTTGCAAGAATCGCAGCCGGTCCGCCGATAGAACCTAAATAAAATCCGCCGTATTGTTTACATGCATCTGTTACTGCTTTGGAACGATTTCCTTTTGCAAGCATTATCATGGAACCTCCCTGGCTTTGGAATAAATTCACATAGGAATCCATACGGCCTGCAGTAGTAGGTCCGAAGCTACCGGACGGCATACCCTCCGGAGTTTTTGCCGGACCTGCATAATATACCGGATGATTTTTAAAATATTCCGGCATTGGTTTACCTGCATCAAGTAACTCTTTAATTTTTGCGTGTGCAATATCACGTGCAACTATCAATGTGCCTTTTAATTTCAAACGTGTTTTGATCGGATACTGAGAAAGTAATTTCAATACTTCTTCCATTGGTTGATTTAAGTCCACATCTACCGCTTTTTCTAAGTGGGGTGGCTGTGCAGGTAAATATTTTCCGGGATTTTCTTCTAGTGCTTCAATGAAAATGCCTTCTTCCGTAATTTTTGCTTTTATGTTGCGATCTGCAGAACAGCTTACACCAATACCAACCGGACAAGAAGCAGCGTGGCGTGGCAAGCGGATCACCTTTACATCGTGTGTAAAGTATTTACCGCCAAACTGTGCACCAATCAAACTCTCCTGGCAGATTAATTGTACTTTCGCTTCCCACTCCGGATCTCTGAATGCTTGTCCGCCTATGTTCCCTTCTGTAGGCAGTTCATCATAGTAACCTGCAGAAGCTAATTTAACAGCCTTTAGATTTGATTCAGCAGATGTACCGCCTATTACTAGTGCTAAGTGGTATGGAGGGCAGGCAGATGTTCCTAAATCTTTAATTTTATTTTTTACAAATTCTGTTAAGCTCGCCTCATTCAATAGAGCTTTCGTTTGTTGATACAAATATGTTTTGTTTGCAGAGCCTCCTCCTTTAGCCATGAACAGGAATTTATATTCATTCCCCTGTTCGGCATAGATATCAATCTGTGCAGGAAGATTTGTACCTGAATTTTTTTCTTCAAACATGGAGAGAGGAACTACCTGAGAGTAACGCAGGTTTCTTTCCTGATACGTATTGTAAATGCCTTTTGATAAAGCTTCTTCATCGTTAGCACCTGTCCATACATTTTCGCCTTTTTTGCCCATTACAATAGCTGTACCAGTATCCTGACATGATGGTAGTTTGCCTTCTGCAGCTGTAGTTGCATTTTGTAATAAGGTATAGGCTACAAAGCGATCATTGTCTGTTGCTTCAGGGTCGTTTAAAATTTTTGCAAGTTTTTCTAAATGTGCTGAGCGCAAAAAGAATGATACATCTGCTAACGCCTTCTCAGCAATAAGCTCAAGAGCCTTTGGATCAACCTTAAGAATTTTTCTTCCATCTGCTTCAATGGTTGAAACATACTCTTTGCTAATTAATTTATACGTTGTCGGATCTTTCTTTAACGGGAAAGATTTTTGAAAACTGAATTCAGGCATGGTATTAATTTTTATGTTCTAAGTGGGAGTACTAATTTACTGAGTCGATTGAAATTTTCTATAAAAGGCAATCTGATTTCTTGAAGAATTAATTCAGAGATTTAGATTGGATAAGTTTTTCTAAATAATGAAAATCAATATGAAATTCTTGTTTGATAGAAGAGATTTTGGCTTCTGTTGTTTTATTTTCAGGGATATGCAGGTTTTTAGCACCAATCAGCATTACATTTTTGCGGGTATGTTCATTCGAAATAAATTCAAATATTTTTGTTTGATATTGATGCTGCTCCATAATTAAAGCACGTATTGTGTCTGTTACCATTTCAAACTGGCGCTCTTTGAAAATACCATATTTTAATAACGGACTTTGCTGTTCTATTCCCTTTACCTGCTGCCGAATCTGTTTATGGCAGCAAGGTGCGCAAATGATCAGACTCGCATTTGATACAATACCTTTATAGATTGCATCGTCTGTTGCTGTATCACAGGCATGCAGTGCAATTAAAATATCTATTTGACTTTCCTTATATGCCTGAATCGGTTTACAAATAAATGTCAGGTTATTAAACTCACAAGCTTTGGCAATACCATTACAATAATCAACTAATTCCTCACGCAATTCAATACCTGTTACCTGAACGTTCAATCCTTTTTCATTTGTCAGATAATCATACAAAGCAAATGTTAAATATCCTTTTCCGGAACCCATGTCAACAATGTGAATTTCTTCAGGTAACGCAACAGTTTCGATCAAGCCTTCAATAATTTCTAAATACTTATTTATCTGACGGTATTTATCGGCCATTTTGGGAATTAGAACACCATTGACATCGGTAATACCAAGCTGTGTAAGATATGCCTGATTATTCGAAGCACGTTTTATTTTTTGTCGGTCGTGGCTTGTTTCAACGGCGTCTGTATGTGTTGCTTTATTTTTTTGAAGCGTAACAGTACCTTTTTTCGATGTAAGCAAAACGAAATCGTTTTTGCTGGTAAACAACGCAATATTTCTGAATGAATTCTGTATAAGTGCCTGAATTTCGCGGTTGCCTTCTTCTACCGGCAGATTTTTTACCTGATCGTTGGTTTTATATCTGTAAGTAAACGAAAGATTCCCTGCTTGTTTAATTTCTACATAACGAACATAGATTGTAACCAGTGCTGATTCTTTATCAACCGGATTACTTAAGGTCATTTTTACAAATGAGTGATCGGAAAGGCTTTTTTTTATGTAGTCGATTAATTGAGTTTGCTCTTTCATACCATAAAGATACGCATTAGATGCCTTAGAATAAAAGCAGAAAGTGGTTCATGTATGCTTAACGGAGAATCCATTTAAAGAAGGATAAAGGGCAAATGACTCTTTTGTATTTTAAAATAAATCCCTTCGAGGTTTTAATAGCTTAATGCAATAGTCACTGCATTGCAGGCGAGTTACTGTTATTAATTTAAACCGGAAGATAAAATTGGAAAGCGGATAAAAATAAAAAAACCCGAAGTTTACACCCCGGGTTTCCTAATTCTTGTAAGAAACGAATTACTTAGCTGCTTTTTTAGCTACTGCTTTCTTAGCTGCTTTTTTAGCTACTTTCTTAGCTGCAGGTTTTTTCACCGCTGCTTTTTTAGCTACTTTCTTAGCTGCAGGTTTTTTCACTGCTGCTTTCTTAGCAACTTTTTTAGCTGCAGGTTTTTTCACCGCTGCTTTTTTAGCTACTTTTTTTACTGCTGCTTTTTTCACAGCTGGTTTTTTAGCTGCTACTTTTTTCGCAACTGGTTTCTTAGCGGAAGCTTTTGCTTTTGCCATGATGTAATCCTCCTTTTTTGTAATTAAATAAATCCTATATAAAAAATACTCGACTAAAAGTTAATTCAATACTATATAAATTATTTTAAACTTCCAAATACCAAACAACCAACCAACTACGGTTTCAATTTCTTTAACGGTGGATAATTCAAAAGGTTATATCATCAAGAAGATTTTTTATTTCAAAAACATTTTTTATAAGAACATAAAAAAAATGCTGAAAGCCTTTATTCATAAGCCATGCAGCGATAATAAAAAAGGCTGCACAAGAAAATATTCTGTGCAGCCTGATTTTTTTTTATTGCAGGAATGCGAAAATGAGGGTCAAAAAAATTTTTCACAATTCGTAAATTTTTTTTTCACAATTCTATTTCAATTTGATTTTTTAACAAATCTTCCATCGTTTCACGCTTACGAATGAGCTGATGTTTGCCTTTGTGAACAAGAACTTCTGCGGGTCTGAAACGTGAATTGTAATTAGAACTCATACTAAAACCATACGCCCCGGCATTTTTTAAACCAACGATATCACCAACCTTTGTTTCTTCAATAAATAAATCAGTACCGAATGTATCTGTCTCGCAGATATAGCCAACTACAGTATATAATTTTTTATCGCCTGCAGGATTACTGATATTTATAATATCGTGATGCGAACCGTACATCATTGGGCGGATTAAATGATTTAAACCCGAGTTTACACCAATGAAATTGCACGCTGGAGTTTCTTTAATAACCGTGCAGGAAACTAATAACATGCCAGACTCACTTACCAGAAATTTTCCCGGTTCAAACCAAATATCCAGTTTCTTCCCATAGTTCAGGCAGAATGCATTAAATGAATCGCTCATCTTTTTTCCCAGCTCTTCAATATCTGTAACATAATCTCCCTCTTTGTACGCAACCTTAAAACCACTACCAAAGTCTAAGAATGTAAGGGAATCAAATTGCATTGCAACAGAATAAACGACTTCAGCAGCCCGTACAAAAGCGTCTGCGTTCTTGAAATCCGAACCGCTGTGTACGTGTACACCATTTACTACGATTTCGTATTCGTCAACAACTTCATAAATTTCATTTACCTGTTCAATTGAGATTCCAAATTTAGATCCTTTATGGCCGGTCATGATTTTTACATTACCACCTGCGTCTATATGCGGATTAATACGTATGCAACAAGGCACAGAATTTCCGAATTCCTGTCCGAATTGTTTTAAGAATGGAATATTATCAATATTTATCTGCACACCATAGGTTACAGCTTCTCTGATTTCAGAAAAATCCACGCAATTTGGAGTGAACATAATGTTCTTCGAATCGAAGCCTGCTTTTAATGCCAGTTGTAATTCCTGAATAGAAACAACATCAACACCTGCTCCTGCGCCACATAATAATTTTAAAATGGCCTGATTGGTTAATGCTTTAGCAGCATATTTAATACGCACGTTTACACCAGCAAATGCATCGTTTAAGCGTTTATACTGAGAAAGTATTTTTTCACTGTTATAAACATATAATGGTGTACCGTATTCTTTTGCAAGATCGGTCAAAGGAATTCCCTGAAAGGAATAAACGCCGTTTGTTAATTGCATAAATATATAAATAATAAGAAGTGCAAATATACTAAGCTAAATGCGGATTGCTAAAAGCAATGGGAATATGTTTTATCTTATATCGAATGCTGATTGATTTTAAATGCATGGATTTAGAAGATTTACCTGAGCTAATAACTTGCTGAAACTAAAATTTTAGTACCTGCATTTGGAAATTGCAAATACACCTATATCTTTGTAACTATGAAAACAATGACAGGAACTAAACAATGGTGGTGGTGCGTGAACTAATCGGTTCGTGAACATGCTGCTGTGTCCCTGTTTGAAAATATAATCAACAAAAGAGGCTTGCTGTTCACGGCGAGCCTCTTTTGCTTTATACACCCATGACAACATTTATGAAAACATATACATTAAAGCTTACCTATAAAAAAATACTTGCAGACACGACAACACCTGTCAGCATGTATTTAAAACTCCGCGATAAATTTCCACAAACTATGTTGCTGGAGAGTTCTGATTACCATGGCAATCAGGATATTTATTCATATATCTGCTGTAATCCCATTGCAGGAATTAAAATAGATAAAGGGTATTTTACAGCGTATTATCCGGATGGAACAACAAATAATCTGGATATTGAGCAAACAAATGTTCCGGAACAGATTGCAGCATTTGTAAAACGCTTTAAAGTAGATGAAAAGAAATTTCCATTTACAAGCAGCGGTATTTTTGGGTATACGGCTTATGATGCTGTACGGTATTTTGAAGATATCAAGATCAAAACATTTGAAACAGAATACCGCAAGATACCCGATCTGCAATACCACATCTATCGTTTTATTCTGGTATTTAATCATTTTAATAATGAATTAACCATTGTAGAAAATTATCCGGAAGGTGCAGAATATACAGATAACAGTTCTATTGCACAGATTGAGGCATATTTAAACAGCCGCAATTTTGCTTCATACGAATTCAGACTGGCCGACCGTGAAGAGTCGAATTTTACAGATGAAGAATTTTTAAAAGTATTACAAAAAGGCAAAGATCATTGCCGCCGTGGTGATGTGTTTCAGATTGTTCTTTCACGCAGATTTTCCAGACAATATATAGGAGATGATTTTAATGTATACAGAAGTCTGCGCTCTATAAACCCTTCTCCGTATTTATTCTATTTTGATTACGGCAGTTTCCGTTTGTTTGGTTCTTCACCGGAAGCGCAGATTGTAGTTAAAGACGAGAAGGCAAGTATTTATCCGATTGCCGGCACATTTCGCCGTACAGGAGATGATGTGAAAGATTATGATCTGGCGATGCAATTATTAAATGATCCGAAAGAAAATTCGGAGCATATTATGCTTGTTGATCTTGCACGTAATGATTTAAGCCGTCATTGCCATGATGTAGAAGTTGAAACATTAAAAGAAGTTCAATATTATTCGCATGTTATTCACCTGGTATCAAAAGTGACTGGCAAAATGGATAATAAAGATGGCTTTATGAATATTGTAGGCGATACATTCCCGGCGGGAACATTATCCGGTGCACCAAAACACAATGCCATGCAGATTATTGACCGCAATGAACACGGTAACCGTGGTTTCTATGGAGGGGCAATTGGTTTTATTGGCTTTAATGGCGAATTCAACCATGCTATTATGATCCGTACTATTATGAGTAAAGACAATATTTTATTTTATCAGGCAGGTGCGGGTGTTGTAGATTTGTCGGATATAAACAGCGAGTTGCAGGAAGTAAATAATAAACTGGCAGCTCTTAAAAAAGCCATAGAAATGGCAGAAGAAATTTAAGTTAAAGAGATACATCTATGAATAAAAATATAGCAATACTGGTTTTAGATAATTACGATTCCTTCACATATAATCTGGTACATATTATAAAAGCACTGGGTTATACGAATCTTGAAGTACATCGCAACGATAAAATTACGCTTGCAGAAATTGAACGTTTTGATAAAATACTATTGTCTCCAGGTCCGGGAATTCCTTCTGAAGCAGGTATTCTGCAAGATGTAATCAGAACGTATGCAGGTAAGAAAAGTATTTTTGGTGTTTGTCTGGGCCATCAGGCAATCGGCGAAGTATTTGGTGGCACGTTAACCAATCTTGAAAAAGTGTATCACGGTATTGCAACGAAAACTAAAATTCTGGATAAAGGTATTTTATTTGAAGGTTTGCCACATGAAATTATTACGGGTAGATACCATTCATGGGTAGTAGATAGAAAAGATTTTCCGGACGTATTAGAAATTACAGCAGAAGATGAGCAGGGAAAAATCATGGCATTAAAACATAAAACACTTGATCTGATTGGTGTTCAGTTTCATCCGGAATCTATCTTAACAGAGTTTGGTCAGAAAATGGTGCAGAACTGGCTGGAAGCGTAACAGCTAAAATCCAAAGATACAAGTAGAGATAATAGTAAAAGATTGAAATATGCGTATGAAATTAATTTTAATAATATGTATCGGTTTATTGTCATTATCAGTAAATGCTCAAGTTCAAACAGATACTATTGTGAAGTCAATTGACATGAGAATAAATTCTGCGGGAGAGAGCCTTGAAAAAGGATCTAGTCAAATGATTGCCGGAATGCTGATGACACTGGTAGGATCTGCCCTGATAGTTGCAGGAGGTGAAGGTCAAAGGCCATTATTAATAATGGGAGCAGCTGTCTCAGTTATTGGAGTGGGATTCACTTTTTCTGGTTTCGGTAAAATTGGAAAAGCCGGTAGACAATTGAAGTCATCCTCCTTATATTAAGCTAACTGATGCGAATTAGCTACATGGCCTCTAACACTGCAGACTATGATAAAAAAGAATACACGATCAATTTATTGATACATATATAATAATATGAAAGAATTATTGCAGCAGCTGACCAGTCATTATCGCTTAACAAAAGAGGAAGCAAAAAATGCCATGCTTGCGATTGGGAGCGGAAGTGTAAATGCAGCTCAGGTAGCAGCGTTTATTTCTGTATACATGATGCGGAGTATTACGGTTGCAGAACTTCAGGGTTTCAGAGAAGCTTTACTGGAAATGTGTCTGGATGCAAAACTTACAGAGTATGATCCGATAGATATAGTAGGTACAGGCGGCGATGGTAAAGACACCTTTAATATTTCAACACTTTCGTGTTTTGTTGTGGCCGGTGCAGGTATTAAAGTTGCGAAACATGGCAACTATGCTGTTTCCTCTACGTGCGGTTCTTCTAATGTGGTTGAATATTTAGGATATAAATTCACAAATAATAAAGACATATTACGTAAGCAGATTGAAGAAGCAAACTTTTGTATGCTGCATGCACCGCTGTTCCACCCGGCATTGAAGAATGTTGCACCGGTACGAAAAGAAATGGGTATGCGTACCATCTATAATATGCTTGGTCCGTTAGTGAATCCTGCGCTACCAACCTATCATATGCTGGGTACATTTAATATGGATCTTGCCCGCTTATACGGATATATTCACCAAACCCTGAACAGCAAATTTGCCGTTGTGCATGCACTGGATGGATATGATGAAATATCTCTGACCGGTGGATTCAAAGTAATTTCCAATCAGATGGATCGCGTACTTGAACCGGATGATATGGGTTTACATACGTATAAAGCAGAAGAGCTTTCGGGTGGAAAGACAGTTGAAGATGCAGCAAAAATCTTTATTGAAGTATTGGAAAACAAAGCAACGCGTGCGCAAAAAGAAGTTGTGCTGGCAAATGCCGGCTTAGCAATTTCTATTGCAAAACCTGAAATTTCGTTGTTTGATGCCATAGCCACAGCCCGCGAATCTTTAGAGAGCGGAGAAGCATATACGTGTTTCAAGAAAGCAGTTAAATAAATATATAAGTACAAACATACAAGCTAAAAAAGCAGATTAACTGTATTGATAATGAATATTCTGGATACCATAATTGAACATAAGTGGAAAGAAGTTGCCGAAAGAAAGACTGCAGTTTCTATAGAAATGTTACAGAAATCCCCTTTATATAACCGGCCAACACTTTCTTTCAAGAAGTATTTAAGTAATCCTGCATTAAGCGGAGTTATTGCCGAACACAAACGTCAATCGCCATCCAAAGGAATTATTAATGCAAATGTTGATCTGAAGCAAGTGGTTACGGGTTATCAAGCGGCTGGTGCAAGCGCGTGTTCAGTACTTACCGATACAAAATTCTTTGGCGGTACTACAGAAGATTTATTGCAAGCCAGAGCCTTGATACAGATTCCAATTCTGCGTAAAGACTTTATGGTAGATGAATATCAGATTGAAGAGGCGCGTGCCATGGGTGCAGATGTTATTTTATTAATTTCTGCTTGTCTGACACCGAAACGTATTAAAGAATTGTCTGAATATGCGCACAAGCTGAATCTTGAAGTTTTGATGGAAGTACATAGCGCAGAAGAACTGGAAGGAAATTTAATTGATACCGTTGATGTTATTGGTGTAAATAACCGTAATCTGAAAACGTTTAAAGTAAGCATACAGACATCGATTGATGTAGCGAAACATATCCCTGACCGGTATATAAAAGTATCGGAGAGCGGTATTGATGATCCGAAAACGATTATAGAATTGAAGAAACACGGTTACACAGGTTTCTTAATTGGTGAATCATTTATGAAAACGAATGATCCCGGAGCAGCCCTGAAAAAGTTAGTGACGGAGTCTAAATAACCTATAAGGTTTCTTTGTTAATCAATGAATATCTGTTAATCCAAAACCTTATAGGTTTCGATAGTTAAACGGTAAAATTAAAAAATGAAACTCAAAGTTTGTGGTATGAAGTATCCGGATAATGCAGCAGCAGTGGCAGCACTGATGCCGGATTATATGGGCTTTATTTTCTACAAATCCTCAAAAAGATATTGTGGCGAAACATTAACTCCCGCATTTGTTAAATCACTTCCAGCTTCTATTATTACAACAGGTGTTTTTGTAAATGAATCAGTCGAGGAAGTACTCCGTGTTTGTTCAACATATGCATTTAAAGCTGTTCAGTTACACGGGTATGAAACTCCGGATTTTTGTATTGCATGTAAAGAAGCAGGATTGCTAGTGATAAAAGTATTTCATGTAGGTGAAAAAATGGACTGGTCTGTTTTAGAACCATATAAAAAAATTGCTGACTATTTTCTCTTCGATACCAAAACACCGGAATATGGCGGTAGCGGTAATCGTTTTAACTGGGATCTGCTACAGCAATATGATAATGAAGTACCGTTATTTCTGAGCGGTGGCATAGACGAAACAATTCTGGATGAATTAAACAGATTGAAGAATATTAATATCTATGCACTTGATATTAACAGCCGGTTTGAGTTAGAGCCAGGTTTAAAAGATATAGAAAGAGTAAAGAAATTTGTAAAAAGCCTAAAGCAGAAGAATCAAGGCTGAAAGCGAAAACAGAAATATGAAAAGCATAACATTTAAGCCTCCATTGCGATGGCGATTTTAGAAAATACGATTTAAAAATTATAAAAAATTGCTCACTGCTTTAAGCATCAGGCATTCATCACTGGTCTACATAATCACTCGCTTTAGGCTTTAGGCCTTAAGTTTTAAGCATAAACAAAATGAATTACAACGTTAACAAAAAAGGATACTATGGAAATTTCGGCGGAGCTTTTATTCCCGAAATGTTGTATCCAAATGTAGAAGAGCTTCGGACAAGCTACTTAAATATTATAAACGACGAATCCTTTCAGGAAGAATATAGAGATCTGCTGCGCAATTATGTTGGTCGCCCGACACCTTTATATTTAGCAAAGCGCTTGTCTGAAAAATACAATGCTACTATCTATTTAAAGCGCGAAGATTTATGCCATACAGGTGCGCATAAAATCAATAATACCATTGGTCAGATCCTGATTGCAAAGCGTATGGGCAAAACCCGCATTATTGCGGAAACAGGTGCGGGCCAACATGGTGTTGCAACAGCAACAGCCTGCGCACTGATGGGTATGCCTTGTGTTGTGCATATGGGTGCAGTAGATATTGAAAGACAAAAGCCAAATGTGGAACGCATGAAAATGCTGGGAGCAGAGGTTGTGCCTGCCATGACCGGAAGCCGTACATTAAAAGATGCAACAAACGAAGCATTGCGTGACTGGATCAATAACCCGGTAGATACATTTTATATTATTGGTTCTGTTGTTGGTCCGCATCCATACCCGGATATGGTGGCACGTTTACAATCTGTGATCAGCGAAGAAATAATGGATCAGCTGATAGATATTACCGGAAACCCAGACCCAACACATGTAATTGCTTGTGTCGGTGGCGGCAGCAATGCAGCTGGTGCTTTCTATCATTTTCTGGATCACCCCAATGTAGAATTAATTGCAGTTGAGGCAGCTGGTGAGGGTGTGTATTCCGGTCACTCTGCAGCAACAACGTTTTTAGGAAAGCCAGGAGTGTTGCATGGTAGTAAAACATTGCTGATGCAAACAGAAGATGGGCAAGTGGTGGAACCACATTCTATTTCTGCAGGACTAGATTATCCGGGTATTGGCCCAATGCACGCACACTTATTTGAAACCGGACGTGCGAAATTCTTTAGTGTTACAGATAAAGAAGCCTTTCAGGCAGCATTTATGCTGGCGCGCACAGAAGGTATTATCCCTGCACTGGAATCTGCACATGCTGTAGCTGCATTGGAAAATATTAATTTAAAAAAATCAGACATTGTAGTCGTTAACCTTTCTGGTCGCGGAGATAAAGATCTTCAAACATATATTACAAGAAAAGACGAATACTTAAAAAATAACTAAATTATGGAAACAACAATAAAAGTTTCGAATAGATTAACAGAGTTGTTTCAAAAGAAAAGCAACAACTTATTAAATATTTATTTCACTGCTGGTTATCCGTCTTTAAATGATACGGTAACGGTTCTGAAAGCGCTTCAGAAAGCAGGTGTTGATATGGTTGAAATTGGCATGCCCTATTCAGATCCTGTAGCTGACGGCCCTGTTATTCAGCAGAGCAGCCTGGATGCGATTAATAATGGCATGACAATTAAAAACCTATTGCAACAGATAAAGGACATCCGCAAAGAAGTTACTATTCCGATATTAGTAATGGGTTATCTTAATACGGTGATTCAATACGGAGTTGAAAAGTTTATTCAGGAAATAAGTGAAATAGGCATTGATGGTGTGATCCTGCCAGACTTACCGTTGGATGAGTATAAAGAGCATTATCAATCATTATTTGAGCTACATAACATTTCTAATATATCACTGATTACACCCAACACATCAGATGAGCGTTTGCATATAATCGATAATGCCACGCAGGGATTTATTTACATGGTGTCTACAAACAGTACCACCGGCAATGATGCAAAGAAAACAGAAGACAATCATGAAGTATATTTTAACCGTATTAAAAATATGGGCTTGAAAAGTCCGCGTATGATTGGTTTCAATATAAAAGATAAAAAAACATTTTCAGATGCCTGTAACTATGCAAACGGAGCAATCATTGGCTCTGCCTTTGTACGCATGTTAGCAAACAGCCACTTACTTGAAGATGATATTATACAGTTTATAAAAAATATAAAAGGCTGAGAATAGTCCCCCGTTATTTGACGGGGGCACTATTTAAAAAAAATTATTAGAATAAGCTTTTTAATAAGTCCCCGATTTTTTACAGATATTAATTTTTGCGAAAAAACAATTCATGGAAATATTTTTGTATTTTAATATATATAAGATTTATTTAACTAAAGCTAAACAGGAAAACAATGAACTTTTCAAAAACCGCACTTGCAGCCGCAATGCTTTCAGCAATTTTATTAAATACCAGCTGCGATAAAAAGAAAACAACTGAAACATCTTCTACAGATTCCTTGCATGCAACTGCACAGGCGGCACCAGATACGCTGGTTGTTGAAGAAGATATCTGGATTCTTGATGAAAACAAAATGAATAACATTCCATTGACATCAGAGACACCCAAAACGGAAAAGAAAACCACAGCTAAAAAAACTACTCCAAAAGAAAAAGATGCTGCAGTTGCAAAAGCAGAAACCAAAACGGTCAGCAAAAAACAAATTGATTCTTTGTTGACAGGAATTAATTATACTGCTGCTGATACAGTGCAGCCGGAAACAATGGCAATACCGCTGGAAGAAACACAAACGGTTGTTGCATATAATAAAAAAGGTGTTGCTAAAGAAGCCTTTCAGGTAGTATCAGCAAGTAACGGAGATGTGGAACATATTATTTTCACAAATAAAAAACACATTGATATTTATAATGTACAGGCAGGTATGACTGGCAAAGAGGTAAAGAAACTACGTAAAGAACTTAAGCATATGGTTAAAAACGGTCAGGTTTTTTTATATGATGACCAATCAAATATCATGTATTTAATGGGTGGGAAAGATAAGAAAGCCGGTGATGTAGCCGATGCAGAGATTGATGATATGGAAGTAACAGCTATTATATGGAAAGATAAAAAACACCATACTAAGAAGTAATTTTAAAAAAAGGCTCTGGTATAATTCCAGAGCCTTTTTTTATTCAACAAATGTGATTCAACATCTTGAAAAATACTGTATAATTAAAAAACAGAAAGTAAACATTAACAAAAGATAACCTTTGTAGCTTTGTTTCAGTTAAACGCTTATATATAAACGAGTTTTTAATATGAAAATAAAATTACTCTTTACTATACTTTTTATCACATTGCTACATGTGGTGCATGCGACAGATACAACTTTTATCTATGGAACATGGAAGCTTACTTCGTATCATATTTATACCAATGGGAAAGGAATGGATACGACTTATTTTACGTCAGGTCACATTGAGTTTAAAACCAATCACACATACGAAACAGAACGTTTTAAAATGTGTTTCATGGAAGTGAACAATTATGTTTGTCCGGAAAATACAACAGGCACCTGGAAATTTACGTCAGATAAGGTTATAAAAATTACCTATGACAAACGGGAGCTTGTGTGTGACGGCCCTTGCCCGGATATAATTTCACGACATGGTGTGTATGTACTGACTTTGAATAAAGACGAAATGGTTTTACGGACAGAATATTATAACGGACCGCGCAAGCACCGTCTGGTGATTGATGCATATTTGTCCAGAAAAATTGAGTAACAGCATTTTTTTTATAACTTTAATGACACGAGCTTTTTGGTCATTATTGTTTATCTATGATTATCATCGATTTATTTATCACAGAAAAATGTATTCGAGATTCGATAGGTCCAAACTATGACTTAGATGATGCCAAAGTTGAAGATTGGATTGATACAATTATTTCATCCATCAATGCTTACGGAAATAAGAAAGAATATTCCATAGTAATTCATGCTCCCCAATCCCTTCACTCGCTCGACATCAATAGCATTTCTGCCAAGCTTCAGGAATTTCATCATATACATACCATCGAATTGAAAAATGAATTGATGGTGATGAAAACACAATCATTAGATGCATTAAGTAAAGGTATACCGATTATGATTGCTGCGCTCAGTCTTAATTATACCCTTGAAAGATTAAATGATCATATGAATTATTTCGAATTTATTTTGAAAGAATCTATGTATATTTTTGGCTGGGTAAGTATGTGGAAACCCATTGAATTATTATTGTATGACCGCTGGCCGCTAAACAGAAAGATTAAGTCGTACGATAAAATGTTAAAAATTTCAATCTCAATTAAAACAACCTAATATAGCTAACCCGTAATGTACGATGAAAAAAAATCTAATCAGTGTATTTATTTTTGCAGCGCTGTGTGCGTGCGAAAGTAAACCAAAAGAAGTGCCGACAGATAAAAACAGTGATACTTCAGATGTTATTATTAACGACTCTACAGCATTAGGCGCTGTGAAAGAAATTGAACTTGTACCCTTAAAAGATTCACCTGAATTTGCAGATGCAATTTTAGAACTGAGCACACCGGAAGATAATTCATTGATAAAATCGAATGAAGTTAAATTTGCATATGAAATTAAAAACTACGAATTGGCAAAACCTACAACAGAAGGTTCGTGTGCTATCAGCTGTGCAAATTCCGATAAAGGTCAGCACATACATTTAATTTTAAATAATGCCCCGTATCAGGCAAAGTATAAACCATCTTTTACAGATACACTGCCAGATGGTCATTATATTGCCTTGTCTTTTCTTTCCCGCTCCTATCATGAAAGCTTAAAACATTTCGGCGCATCAGATGTAAGGCAGTTTACGGTAGGAAAGGGCCCTAAAGAAAAAGTTGATTTGAGTAAGCCAATGCTTTTTTACAGCAGACCTAAAGGTGAGTACAAAGGCAAGGATACAGAAAATGTATTACTGGATTTCTTTCTTACAAATACAACCTTATCTGAAAAAGGCAATAGAGTGCGTGCTACGATTAATGGTAAAAGTTTTATTATTACAGACTGGAGAGGCTATATAATTAAAGGTTTGCCACTAGGTGAATCAACTGTTAAGCTGGAGCTTCTGGATGCGAATGAAAAAGAAATTCCGGGTAAATACAATGTTGTTGAACGTAAAATTACATTGACAAAGTAAAATAATTTTTATTTGCTGATTGCAAACCTATAAAGATTCATGCACTGATATTTGCTAACAATTTGAATGCATAAATCTTTATAGGTTTTTTAAACAGGTATCAGAATCAAATAATTTATTCCAGCACTTCTCTGAGTATACTGATAGATTGGAGCTCACCGAAGGATTCAATTTGGTTTTTATAAAACGCTATAAGAATATCTAATGCTTCTCTCCGGTGAACATTTGTTGATGCAAAGCTTTCAAAATATGTATGCTTCATACAATTTTCTATATAAACAATGATTTCAACAGATGGTTTATACAAACTATTCTGCCATATACTTTTTACATCCTCCGGGAAAAAACCCAGATAAAAAGAATAACGAAGCATAAATGAAACGTGAAAATTCAACACGTTTTTTTCAAGTTTGTCAAGTGCATGAAAAGAATGAAATAAAAAATCAAACAATTCCTGATTGGCAGTTTCTTCTTTTAATGTTTTAAGCAATATCTCAGAAAGAAAAATAGATATGCTTGTTTTATGAATATCAAAGGGAATAGCAAAATAAGGTTCTGCACAACGCATCTCTGAAATACGCTGTAAGCCATGATTGTTCTTGTGATATACAACCATGTCCAATAATGTTAATGGCTGAAATAAGGCGATTTTATTTTTTGCTTTGCTGCTTCGGACACTATTTATAATATAAGACTGCAACCCGAATGCTTCTGTATATATTTTAGCGATAATGGAAGTGTCGCTATATTTAATGTAGTTTAAAACAATTCCTTTTGTTTTATGAAGCATTATTGCACAATGGCTATTTTACCAACAAATTTTTGTTCGCCTTTATCAGTCGTTGCAAAAACCAAATACATTCCCGTTTCTGCTTTTATTCCTTCATAGTTAACCATGTTCCACACTGCAGTACCACCATAAGTACGCGCTTCATAAAAAACGTTACCCTGCATATCTGTAATTTTAACCATTACATTATCTTTTAATCCTTCAATAGTAATCAGCCCGGCATAGTCCGGTTTTACAGGATTTGGAAAAATTTTCGCACCGCTGAAATCCGGCTTATTTTCAGTAGCACCGGATCTGTATGATAGTATACCTTCATTCAATGCAATAAATAATTCACCTGTTTGTTTTTGAATTTCAAGTGCAATGACATTATTCGAATACATCGGACTGTTGTCGATGGTGAAATAGGCAAGCGCTGTTGTAAAATTTGCGTCAAATAACCACAGCCCTTCTGTAGTGCCGACCCATTTTCTATTTCCAGCATCCGTTTTTATGCATGTAACATTTTTATCAAACAGCACTCCAAAACCATTATATATCGGAGCAATAAACGAACCTGTAAAAGCTGAAGATGGATCATAAAATGCCGAAAGGCCCTGATCGCTTCCTATCCACACAACACCTTTTTGATCTATTTCAATACAATTAATTACAGTACCTGGTACATTTCCTCCGTCTACACTGGGCGCAAAAATACGCTGCTGATTTGTGGTTTCATTGTAAACCATTACACCCTTATTCAACCCATTATTTCCAAAGCGCATCCATTTATTTCCCAGCGAATCTATTTTTAATTGCAGCAATGACCGCGATTCTTCTCTACCCGGATCTAATGAATAACTTGTCCAGTTACCCATTTTATCTTTTGAAAATAAACTTGGCTGATAAACAGGTACCCCCGCTGTTGCAATCCATAAATAGCCTTTGGAGTCCATATCAAGTCCGGTAACATAATTAGCTTTCAATGGACTGTTTGATTTATCATGCGTAACAAATGTATTCGGCTTCTTAAAACTAACAAGGCCGCGACCATAATGACCAATATAGATTGTATCATCATATGGATTATAACAAGCATTAATATTGTCTACAAGTGTATCGGGATAATTGCTGTTGTATCTGAAATAGTTTACCCATTGTGACTGATCCTGAAATTCGTAAAAGCCGTTTGCCCTGTACAGCGGGCTATATACATTATCGTAACCACCGCAATTAGCAAGGATTGTATTATTATAATAATATAAATTGAACGTTGAACTGTTGAACGGTCCGTTGAGACTATATACTTTATCGTCGGTTTTATCTTTTTTCCGAACCAAACCCTGGTTTTGATCTGCAAGCCAGATATTTCCCGATTTGTCATAAAGTGCATCGTGTACGCCCGTTAATTCATTTGTACCAATTATCTGAAGATAGCTTGTTGGACTGTCAATACGATATACTCTATTATCTGCACATAAAAGCAATGCATTATCCGAGGATTCCAGATTCCAACAGGTTGCATTTGTATCAACTGTTAATCCAATGTTTTTCCAGGTAGAACCATTTAAAACAAAAGCTCCTTGTCCGGATATGCCAGCGTATATTCTGCCATTTAATTGATTTACTGACCGTGCTTTTGTTGTAGATATATCAGAATAAATATGCCAGTTCGTATAATCCATAAGATTAACTCCGGGCCTGCCATACTGGGCTCCCATTATACCATTCTGAGTTGCAAGAAATACGGAATCCTGATTTTCATTTAATACACAGCCATATATATTATTCACCTGGCCACCTGCAGTAAGATTAATCCAGCTTTCAGACACTTCATTTCTGGTGAGATTAATAAGAGATACTCCATAATCACAGCAAACAAATACAAGATTGCCATATATAGAAAAATTATTAACCTTTTTTGATTCTGCAATAGAAGATCTGAAAATGACATCGAAATTTGAAATCACTCCATTATTAATAATATCAATATTACCGTTTGAGTAGCCAATTAATCCATATTGGCCGGAATCACTGAAACGGATAACTGTAATATCGCTTTGTGTTAAACCGTCTATTTTTGATAATGGAGCAAGATGATTATCTAAAATATCATATGTGAAGCTGCTGTTGATAGATGCAGCATATAACTTACCGTTTGATGACGAAAGCGTTGTTGCAGATGTTGTTGGCAGATGTGTACGCCAGGTTCCAAGAGGAATGTTTGAATTGGTTTGTCCGAATGAGGCCGAAACATAAAAAAGGAGTAGTAAAGAAATAAAAAGCCGCATATAAATAGGTTGTTTTAGACCTTTATTGAAAACGAATTTACAATTAGTTTATGGTATTTAAATCAATTTTATTTTGAGGCAAGATATTTGAGGTAATTTTTTCAAAAATATGTAACTTTGATAAAGTACACATTGCAAAAAAAGATAGAAATATGAGCCAGCTTCAACTTGATAAATCAACTATTCAATCTTATGGAGTTGCCCTGTCTGAGAAACTTGTAAATGAATTTTTTAATTCAAAGGATATCATTAAAGGAGAAGAAATTGTTCGCTTTACGGACATTGAACAATTAAATTTTTTTATTTTAATGAATTTATTTGATCGTTGGAAAGAGGAGATAAACAGACTAAAAAGCCCTTATTTTAATTATGAGGAAGAAGAAGTAGCAATAGCCTTAAAAACGTTTGTTAATAAAGTTTCCAGACATATTGCCGTACGAAAAGAATTTTTTAAACCGCTTGTTCAGAAGGGAATTATTGATACACTCACATATTTGCTTAATCCGGCCGAGTTTATAGAGCAGGAAATAAAAAAGACAGAAAGTATTTCTAAGGCCGATCTGGTTGACAAACAAAAGTTTTTTAAGCTTTATAAGGACTCTATTCAATTATGGATAGATAAAGTTCAGTCAATGGCAGGTGAAATCATTGATACAAGAGAAGTGGCTGAAGCATATAAATCAATTGCTTCCCGCCAGCATACGGTTCAATATTCAGATCCTATTGTCGATAAATTCAATCAGTTATTAAAACTGGCTCTTCCGGTAGCAGCTTTTCAGCAGGCAAACGTTGAAAAACTGGTAAAGATAACACCTGTTGAGACATCTGTTAAAAATGATTCTTCTATTCAAACAGAGTCTGTTATAAATAAAGTTTCTGAAAACATGCTTAACCAGCAATTTTCAAAACCACAACTCACTATTAATGATAATTTAAAACAGACAGGTCAGGGCGGTAATTCCATTGCAGAAAGGTTGAGTAAAAGTAAAATTGAAGACATTAAATCGTCGATACCGCTTAATTTAAAATTCTTATTTATCAATGTGCTCTTTGATGGCAAGGTAAATGAGTATAATGATGCTTTATCACAAATAGAGGAATGCTCTGATTTTAATACAGCACAACATACATTGATAGAAAAATACGGCAAAAAAAATAAGTGGGATTTAAATCCGGAAGAGGAAAGTGAATTTTTCAAAATTATAGAGCGCAAGTTTTATTAATCAATAAGAAATACATAATAAAAAAACAGAGAGGCCTTAAGATAACATCTTAAGGCCTCTCTGTTTTTTTATTATCCAATGCTGTAATAGTGTCAATCAATTATTGGCGTATCCCTTATTGAGTTATTTTTATTACAAGTGCTGTTAATACCAATCTCTGAAGATTCTATTTATTGTACTTTGACAAGTTTAATTATAAGTCAAAATCATACTATTTTTAATGTATTTTTACAAAATAGCTTACATTTTAGCCTCATTTATTTAAAAAAGTATTGTTTTCTAAGAAAATGGGGTTAGTTTTGAGGTATAATTGAGGAATTAGCCAATTATAGTTTAAAAAATTCTAAAACTAACCCTTTTGAATCATGTTAAAAAAATTCGCCCCACTTATTGTACTTCTAATAGTTTGCGTACTAGCACTATTGAATCAAGGAATCCCAACCACAATTCCAACTGAAGGTTTAAATTCAGGTGATATAGCCTGGCTACTTACCTCAGCCGCCTTTGTATTGCTTATGACCCCGGGTCTGGCATTCTTCTATGGTGGGATGGTGAATCCTAAAAACGTGATCTCAACAATGCTTCAGAGTTTTGTTGCAATGGGGATCATCAGCATCCTTTGGGTAGTAATTGGTTTCAGTATGGCATTTGGAGATAGCATTGGTGGTTTTGTAGGAAATCCAATGACATTCTTTATGTTTAATGGCGTATTGGAACATGCTCCATTCGGCACAATCCCATTTGTATTGTTTGCATTCTTCCAGTTGAAATTCGCGGTAATTACGCCGGCACTTTTCACCGGTTCATTCTCTGAAAGAATCCGCTTTACATCTTATATCATTTTCATGATCCTGTTCTGTTTATTTATCTATGCTCCGATTGCGCACTGGACTTGGCATTCAGACGGATTCCTGTTTAAAATGGGCGTTCTTGACTTTGCCGGTGGTACAGTAGTTCACATTTCTGCAGGTTGTGCTGCATTAGCAGGTGCTTTATACTTAGGTAAAAGAAAAGATAAAAATCACCCGACAGCAATCAACGTTCCTTATATCTTATTAGGTACTGGTTTATTATGGTTCGGCTGGTTCGGTTTTAACGCAGGTTCTGCTGCTGCTGCTAACCCATTGGCTGCTTCTGCTTTTGCTGCTACAAACGTTGCTGCAGGTGCTGCAGGTATTGCATGGTTATTTGTTGAAGCTGCACGTGGTAAAAAACCATCTGCAATGGGCTTCTGTATCGGTGCAGTAGTTGGTCTTGTAGCTATTACTCCTGCTGCTGGTTTCGTAACAGTATCTCAGGCATTGTTCATTGGCTCTATTGCAAGTATGATTTCTGCTGCAGCGATCGTGTTACTTGCTAAAACGTCTATTGTTGATGATACACTGGATGTATTCCCTTGCCATGGTGTGGGTGGTATGACTGGTATGATCATGACAGCTTTATTTGCAAGCACTGCAGTTAACTCTTTAGTAGTTGAACAAGGTTTACTTGTAGACGGTACAACTGAATTATTCTTCAAACACCTTATCGCTTTAGGTATCGTGGTAGCTTACTCATTGATCGGTGCTTATATCTTATTATTCATCACAGATAAAATCTCTCCTTTAAGAGTAACAGCTGAAGAAGAAGAATTAGGATTAGATACAACTCAGCACGATGAGAAATTCGTAATTGCTGATTTAGTTAAAAAATAACATTCTTTTTTATATAACGAACATAAAAAGAGTGGTGGCGCTAATTAGTGCCACCACTCTTTTTGTTTTAAGCCTTTCTGAATATTTACGTATTTTTACTTCATGAGAATTGTACTTATAGGATCAGGAAATGTTGCTTATCATCTGCTTCAGGCATTCAGCAAAACCTCTGCAACTATTTTTTTGCACGCAAGAAACAAAAAAGCCCTTAATCTGCTGGGACTTGAATTCCCTTCTGTCACGATCCTTTCTGACACTGATCTAATATCTATTAAAGCGAATCTTGTATTAATAAGTGTGAAAGACGATGCGTTAGAATCCGTATTTACATCATATAGTTATTCAGAAGATACGCTTGTTGCACATACATCCGGCACGCAGGTAATACAGAATACTCTTTATCATAAACACCTGGGTGTATTTTATCCTTTACAAACATTCAGCAAAGCAAGTGTTGTGCAATGGAACAACACACCTATGCTTATTGAAGCAACATCTGCCGGAGGACTGCAAATGCTTGAGCAGGCCGCTGCGTATATTCATGCACCGTATTTTCAGACAGATCATGCACAACGTAAATATATACACCTGGCAGCAGTACTTACAAGTAATTTTGCCAATCACTTAATAGGAAAAGCTGCAGCCTTCTTAAATAATAAATCGATTGATTACCACATTCTGCAACCTTTGGTAGAAGCAACCATACGAAAAGCATTTACAAGGCATCCGTTTGATGTTCAGACAGGTCCGGCTATCCGGAAAGATGCCTCAACAATAGATAAACATGTGACCCTTCTGAACGAGGACCCATTGCTACAAAAAATATACCGGGACATAAGCGAAAGCATTCAGAAAACAACTAATTTAGATTCCGAATAATTACTAGATATGGCAGAATTCTCAGAAATAAATACATTCATTTTTGATGTTGATGGCGTTCTTACCGATGGTTGTGTAATTGCGTACGCATCCGGCGAACAGGTAAGACGTTTTTATGTAAAAGATGGATATGCTATTGAAAAGGCATTAGCCGCAGGTTATCACATTGTGATCATTAGCGGCGGAGAACAGGAAAGTGTACGTAAACGCCTGGAATTTTTAGGGATTAAAGATGTTTTCCTTGGTGTAAAAGACAAGCTTGCTTTGTTCTCTGACTATACAAAAACACACCATATTGAACCATCAGCCATTTTGTATATGGGCGATGATATTCCGGATTATAAAATGTTGCAGCTGGTTGGTTTGCCAACGTGTCCGGCAGATGCTTCTATTGATATTAAACCGATTTGCAAATACGTTTCTCCATTCAATGGAGGCCAAGGTGCTGTACGCGACGTGATTGAAAAGGTTATGCGCGCCCAGGGTAAATGGCATCCTCAAAACTGGTAGAATGAATGAGCAATTCTAAAATACATATTAAGACATCTGTATTGGCTTTTTTAAAGCTAATACGCAGCCTTAATCTGATTATTTTAGCATTTACGCAATACATGTGCCGTTATTTTATTATCGGTAAAGAACAGGATTCGCTTCACACAATTGCCTGCGACTGGAGGTTTTTTTTATTGGTCTTGTGTACCGTGCTGGTGGCTGCGGCGGGTTATATTATCAATGATTATTATGATGTAAAAATTGATCTGATCAACAAACCAAAGCGTGTTGTAATCGGCAAAGTATTGCATAGACGTGTTGCATTGGTTTCTCATTTTGTATTGAACACGCTGGCTTGTTTGCTCGCATTATTTCTTGGATGGAAAATTTTTTCAATCATTGCAGCAACAACTATACTGATGTGGTTCTATGCAAATCAATTGAAACGCACTCCTTTAATGGGCAATTTATTAATTTCGTTTTTAACAGGCATGTCTGTATTTATGCTTGCTTTTTTATATCCATCCGCAGAATTTATGTTGCTTCTGTATGCATGTTTTGCATTCTTTATTTCATTGATCCGGGAGATTATTAAAGACATAGAAGATCTGAAAGGCGATGAAGAATTCGGTTGCAGAACGTTGCCGATTATCTGGGGAATCCGCAAAACAAAAACATTTATATATGTAGTTAGTATTGTATTTGTCAGTATTATCAGTTTTATACTTTTTTCTGCAGACAGTACTATTCAGGCATACTTTTTAGTGCTTCCTGGTCCGTTGTTTATCTGGCTGATTGTTCAATTGGCAAAAGCAGATACCAGTGCACAGTTTTTACAGCTCAGCTATTTATGTAAATGGATTATGGTTGTAGGCGTACTTAGTATGATGTTATTATAGAAATACTATTTTTATGCCTTTTTGGCCTGAAAATGCACTTTTTCATTTTCAACATGTAGCGTCTACCATGTTAAAATTCACTATATTTGCGACTTAATTACGTTTTCATGCAGGCCTCATCGATCACTAAAGTAGCTGTATTTGCATCTGGATCAGGGACAAATGCGCAACGCATTTTCGATTATTTCAAGGAAAAAGAGGGAGTCGAAATTTCTTTGTTGCTTTCCAACAATCCTGAAGCTTACGCACTTACACGTGCACAAAACGCTAACATTCCTACACGCGTTTTTACAAAAGCCGAATTTAAAGATTCAGCTGTGATAGTAAATGAGTTAAAAGCAGCAGGAATTTCCTGGGTCATTCTGGCCGGTTTTTTATGGCTGGTTCCTAAAAATCTTATTCAGGCTTTTCCGACAAGTATTTTGAATATTCACCCGGCATTGCTTCCCGAATTCGGTGGTAAGGGCATGTATGGTATGCATGTGCATAAAGCAGTAATTGAAAGCAGAGTAAAAAAAACAGGTATCACCATTCATAAAGTAAATGAAGAATACGACAAAGGAGAAATTGTATTTCAGGCAAGCTTTGATGTATCAGCCACAGATACTCCTGAAACAGTTGCAGAAAAAATTCACGAACTGGAATACCGGCATTTCCCTTTGGTAATTGAAGAACAAATAATTAAATCTCTATAAATTTCTATACACAACGCGATCATGGCAAGCAAAAAGATCAAATCTGCACTTATATCTGTTTTCTATAAAGATAATCTTGATTCACTGGTTAAAAAACTACACGCAAACGGCGTGAAAATATATTCTACAGGAGGTACCCAAAGCTTTATTGAAGGACTTGGCGTGCCTGTTATCGCGGTAGAAGATTTGACAGGGTATCCGTCAATTTTAGGAGGAAGAGTAAAAACACTTCATCCCAATGTGTTTGGTGGTATCTTAAATCGTAGAGAAAACACAGGCGATCAGTCTGAAATTGCTCAGTATAATATTCCGGAAATTGATCTTGTAATTGTTGATCTGTACCCATTTGAAGAAACAGTAGCATCAGGTGCTGAGAAGCAGGCCATTATTGAGAAAATTGATATCGGTGGCGTTTCACTGATCCGTGCGGCAGCAAAAAATCACAAAGATGTTGTAATCCTTGCGTCTAAAGAACAATACGGTGTGCTGGAATCAATACTGGATACAAAAGGAGGAGCAACAGATATTGAAGACCGGTTTAAGTTTGCCGGTGAAGCATTTGATATTACATCACACTATGATACTGCCATCTACCGCTGGTTTGCAGGCGAAGATATCACAGGCTTTAAACACAGTATCCGCAATTCCCAAACATTACGTTATGGTGAAAATCCACACCAGGCTGGCATGTTCCATGGCGATTTAAATGCTATGTTTGATAAATTGAATGGCAAAGAATTATCATACAATAACCTGTTGGATGTTGATGCTGCAGTTGCTTTGATTGATGAGTTTACAGACACAACGTATGCAATTTTAAAGCATAATAATGCCTGTGGAATTGCTACAGCTAAAACTGGTAAAGAGGCTTATTTAAAAGCGCTTGCTTCTGATCCGATTTCGGCATTTGGTGGTGTTATTATTACCAATACAAAGGTTGATAAAGCTACCGCAGAAGAATTACATAAATTATTTTTTGAAGTATTGATCGCTACCGAATACGATCAGGATGCATTAGATCTGTTGAAAGAAAAGAAAAACAGAATATTGTTACTTCGCAAGCCCGTTACATTTGCTAAAAAGCAATTCAAAACATTATTGAATGGTGTAATTGAGCAAGACGTGGATTCTAAGACAGAAACATTTGCAGATTTTAAAACAGTTACAAACCGTCAGCCGACAGATGCTGAGAAAAGAGCTATGTTGTTTGCAAACAAACTGGTTAAGCATACAAAATCAAACGCAATTATATTTGCCACAGAAGATCATATGATCTCAAGCGGTGTTGGTCAGACATCACGAGTAGATGCCCTGAACCAGGCCGTTGAAAAGGCAAAAGCATTTGGCTTTAGCCTGAAAGGTGCAGTAATGGCATCCGATGCTTTCTTCCCGTTTCCTGATTGTGTGGAACTTGCAGACAAAGCTGGTATCACAGCAGTAATACAACCGGGAGGTTCAATCAAAGACCAGGAGTCGATCGATTATTGCAATAAACATGACATGGCAATGGTTTGCACCGGCTTCCGTCATTTTAAACATTAATTTAACAATCGTTTATATCTTCGAATAAATTATTTAATATATCGGAGATATAAATAAATTTTGTAATTTAAAGATAGAATATAATTATAGAAACTGAGGAGATATAACCAATGGGAATGTTTGATTTTTTCACGAGTGATATTGCGATTGACTTAGGTACTGCAAATACCCTGATCATTTACAAAGATAAAATTGTTGTAGATGAGCCATCCATCATTGCTTTGGACAAGGTGAGTGGTAAAGTTAAAGCAATTGGCCGTGAAGCCATGCAGATGCATGAGAAAACACACGAAAATATTAAAACCATCCGTCCGCTTAAAGATGGAGTAATTGCAGATTTCCACGCTGCGGAAGAAATGATCCGTGGTTTGATAAAGCTGATTGATAAAGGTAAAAGTTTCCTGGCACCTACGTCTTATCGTATGGCTATCTGTATTCCTTCAGGTATTACCGAAGTTGAAAAAAGAGCTGTGCGTGACTCTGCAGAACATGCAGGAGCGAAAGAAGTATACATGATCTATGAGCCAATTGCTGCTGCTATAGGTTTAGGTATAGATATTGAACAACCGATCGGTTCTATGATTGTAGATATCGGCGGTGGTACAACCGAGATTGCAGTTATTGCACTTTCAGGTATTGTTTGCGAACAGTCTATCCGTATTGCAGGAGATGTATTCAGCAAAGATATTTTAGATTATATGCGTCGTCAGCATAATTTATTGATTGGCGAGCGTTCTGCTGAGCGTTTGAAAATTGAAGTCGGCTCTGCCTTAACAGAATTGGATAATCCACCGGAGGATTTTGAAATCCGCGGCCGAGATCTGATGACAGGTATTCCCAAAGTGATTAAAGTTTCTTATTCTGAAATTGCATTTGCGTTAGATAAATCAGTCTCTAAAATTGAAGAAGCTGTCTTAAAAGCATTAGAAATCGCACCTCCGGAATTGTCTGCGGATATTTATGACAATGGTATTCACTTAACGGGTGGTGGTGCATTATTAAGAGGTCTGGATAAACGCCTTGCAATGAAAACCAAACTGCCGATTCACGTAGCAGAAGACCCGTTGCGCGCTGTAGTTAAAGGTACTGGTATTGCAGTAAAAGATGTTAAGAGATACCGTACGGTATTGATGATTTGATTGGTAATATCAGATGTATCGTTTACTCCAATTTATATATAACTTAAGAGTGTTCCTGGTATTTTTATGCCTGGAACTCTTTTGTTTAGGATGCATTGTAAGTTACAATCCGTATCAGGGTGCAGCGTATTTCAGTACATCAAAGAATGTTGTAGGAAGAGTATTAGAGGTAGATAAATCTGTAACCGGATATTTTGCTTTAACCAAGATCAATGAGCAATTGGCAAAAGATAATGCCAATCTTAAAAATCAATTATTTCAGGAAATACAACGTAATAAAATTAATGCTGATACAACTGTACCGGTTTTAAAAGTACACCAGTTCAATTTTTCTGTAGCACGTGTTATAAATAACAGTACAGAATATTCGAACAATTTTTTCACGTTGGATAAAGGAACGGATGATGGGTTAAAAATTGGACAGGGCGTAATTTCTCCCAACGGTATTGCGGGACAGATTAAAGCTTGCTCTGAACATTTTGCTACTGCAATTTCTATCCTGAATACAAAATGGTCTGTTTCTGCCCGTATTAAAAATACAAAAGCAGATGGCATTATTCAGTGGGAAGGTAAAAATCCCTCTCTGGTAAAATTTACAAATGTTGGCCGTCACCATAAAATAAAAACCGGCGATACAATTGTTACTTCCGGTTATAAAGAAACATTGTTCCCGGAAGGTTTGATGATAGGAACAATCAAGGATATTACAGAAGAAGGTGGCGCCTACTGGAACATAGATGTTAAGCTTGCAACAGATTACACAGCGATGGATTATGTTTTTGTGATAAACAATTCTTTGAAAAAAGAAATCGATAGCCTGGAAGCTCCATTCAAAAAAGAAAATCAAATCAGATGAATGTAATAGATACTTTAAAGCAGCTTTTACACGCCTTACTAATTTATTTGATTCAGGTATTGGTTTTCAGAACAACATCTCTATGGGATGTTGCAGCATGTTTTATCTATGTAGGTTTTCTGATTCAGCTACCGTTTTATATTCCACGTATTTTATTATTATTGATAACATTTGGTTATACGTTTGCTGTTGATCTTTTCTTTAATACTCCCGGTGTACATACTGCAGCAGCATTATTTATTATGTACATCAGACCATCAGTTATTAAACTGTTAAGCCCTCAGGGTGGTTATGAAACACTTGAATCGGTAAACGTTTATAACATGGGCATTCAGTGGCACGCTGTATACGCCTTTATTATGATCTTTATTCATACATCTATTGTGTTTCTGTTGGAGTCTCTCGGCTCAGTATCATTCGGAATTACATTGCTGAAAATTTTCTCTACTACATTGCTTACGGTAATAAGCGTACTTCTGTACCAATTTTTATTCTTGTACAAACATAATTCGCGCTAAGTAGTATGATGCAGGAAAGAAAGTTTGTTGTACAGGCAATCATGATAGCCGTGGGCTTGATTTATATTATCCGTCTGTTCTTTCTTCAGGTACTCGATTCTTCTTATAAAATTGAAGCAGAAATTAATGCTATTGAAAAAGTAGTAGATTATCCGTACAGAGGTTTGATTTATGATCGCAATGGAGATTTATTAGTATTCAATACACCTGTTTTTGATATCACAGTTGTTACAAAAGAGTTCAAACTAAAAGACACGGCTCTTTTTTGTACACGTTTTGGAATAACACCGCAGGACTTTGTAACCAAAATGCAGGACATTAAAAACCCTAAAAAAAATAAAGGTTATAGCCGCAATAAACCACAGCCGCTTTTCAAACAATTATCGCTCGAAGATTTTGCACACGTGCAAGATTATATGAATGATTATCCTGGCTTATATACACAGGCCCGTACTGTTCGTTCATATTCGTATGCCTCTGCAGCAAATGCACTCGGGTATATTGGTGAGATCAGCCCTAAAGCTTTAGAAAAGCAACCGGATGGGTACTACAAACAGGGTGACTATATTGGTATCAGTGGTCTGGAATTATTTTATGAAAATGAATTGCGCGGAAGACGTGGTGTAAAGTACATCATGAAAGATGTGCATGGTGTCTTAAAAGGAAAATACAGAGGCGGTGCATACGATACCATTTCTGCACCCGGTGAAAATCTGATTTCTACACTTGATATTGATCTGCAGCAATACGGAGAATTATTAATGCAGAATAAAATCGGAAGTGTCGTTGCCATTGAGCCGAAGACCGGAGAAATTTTATCTTTTATATCTTCTACATCATACGATCCGAATGTATTAACCGGTAGAAAATTTTCAGAGAACTATGTTACATTAGAAAAAGATCCGTACAAACCGTTGTTCAATAGACCTCTTATGGCGATGTATCCGCCGGGTTCTATTTTTAAACTGGCACAGGCCCTAGTTGCTTTACAGGAAAATGTTATTAGTGAACGTACCATGTTTCCATGTGACAAGACATTGGTGAATTGCCATCAGCATCCATCTCCGCAGGATTTGAGAGGCGCCATACAGTGGTCCTGTAATCCGTATTTTTATATGGTGTTTAAAAAATTAATCAGCCAGGATAAACTCCCAAACAGATTTAAAGACACAGAAGTTAATTATGACGTATGGCGCAATCATATGCTGACATTTGGATTTGGACAAAAAATGTTAGTTGATTTACCGAATACAAAGAGCGGAAATATTCCGAGTAATAATTACTACGATAAAATATATGGTGATCTGCACTGGAAATTTTCTACCATTTATTCATTAAGTATTGGCCAGGGAGAGATAAATGTTGTACCGATACAAATGGCAAACCTGGCTACATTAATTTCAAACAAAGGCTGGTACATAACTCCACACCTTATAAAATCAATTGGTAAGGATAAACATATACACGAAGAATATAAAAACAAACATGTAACATCTATAGATCCGAAATATTTCCAGCCGGTAATTGATGGTATGGAGCGTGTGGTATTAGGCGGTACGGCTTCGTGGTTGAAGGTAAAAGATATTGATATCTGTGGTAAAACCGGTACAGCTGAAAATCCGCACGGAGATGACCATTCTGTATACATTGCATTTGCGCCTAAAGAAGATCCGAAAATTGCAATTGCCGTATATGTTGAAAATGCAGGTTTTGGAGCTATGACAGCAGCACCGATTGCACATTTGATGATTGAAAAATATTTGAAAGATACCATCACCCGAAAACCTCTTGAAGATATGATCTTAAATAAAAATTTGTTGCATAAAGTTAAATAGAACCTTCATGCGGTCAGACGATAAAATAAATATCACCAATAATATTGACTGGGTAACAGTTGGTTTCTACATCCTGTTTGTTTTTTTAGGATGGCTGAATATTTATGCCGTTGTGTACGATCCGGAAGCAGTGAGCAATATTTTTGATTTCTCTATCAACTCCGGAAAGCAACTGATGTGGATCGGCGGGGCATTCTTATTGATCATTGCGATTCTGGTTATTGATTATAAATTCTATTCAGCATTTTCTTATGTTTTTTACGTCATATCTATGATTATTCTTCTGGCTACTATTTTTATAGGTACAGAAGTAAATGGTTCAAAATCCTGGCTGGATCTCGGCTTTGTGCGTGTGCAGCCCGCTGAATTTGCCAAGTTCACAACCGCACTGGCACTGGCGCGTTTCCTGGGTTCGCTGCACTCTAACATACAACGTCTTGATACATTAATTAAAGCTCTGGTAATTTTAGCGATTCCCTGTGCATTGATCTTATTGCAGAATGAGACAGGCGGTATGTTGGTTTTCTCTGCATTTATTCTGGTTATGTATCGTGAAGGATTGCCTGGCACATTATTATTAATCGGTGTTTTTGTAACCTTATTGTTTGTGTTGACTCTTGCCGTTGGCGTTAAACCGATACTTATTGGTTTAGGAATTCTTTTCAGTCTGATCATTCTGTATTTCTTTATTAACAGACTGCGTATGACGCGTAAGCAACTTACAAACCGTATAGTATTTATTCTATTAATCTGCGGAATGAGTATTGGTTTTGTATTTGCTGTACATAAAATATTCTTTGAAGTATTGCAGGAACATCAACGTAACCGTATCATGGTTTTATTTGATACAGAATTGGACATTCGTGATGTAGGATACCATGTACACCAATCAAAAATTGCAATTGGTTCAGGCGACTTTTTTGGAAAAGGATTCTTGGAAGGAACACAGACCAAGTTTGATTTCGTACCGGAACAAAGTACAGATTTTATCTTCTGTACTATTGGCGAAGAACACGGCTGGTTTGGCAGTACGATATTGATTATTTTATATGTGCTCTTTATGATGCGTCTGGTATTTTTAGCAGAAAGACAAAAGGATAGTTTTTCAAGAATTTATGGCTATAGCGTAGCAAGCATTATTCTTTTTCACTTTATGGTGAATATTGGTATGACGATCGGTTTATTTCCTGTAATCGGCATACCGCTCCCGTTCTTTAGCTACGGTGGTTCTTCGCTATGGTCGTTTACGATTTTATTGTTTGTATTTCTGAAGCTTGATTCTCACCGCGGACAAGTATTAGCAGGACATTAAATTAGCAAAACGCACAACATTAACATTTACCGGCAAACGTCCGCATATGTCGGAAGCGTTTTTAAAATACCTGCATCAACCAACGCTTTTGCTGTAAAATCAAAATCAGCTTTGTTCAGCGATTCTCCATCGGCCCACTTTATACGTGTGTACCAGTCGCGTGCATCATCCAGCTTCAAATCATATACAGAAGCAATTGTTTGCGCAGCATCGGGCAATTGCTGAATGTATTCTATAGCTTTTTGCAAAGCGCGATACATACCTGATAAATTGCCTATACGTGCCAATGCAGCTTTACTGATCGTAATCACAACAGATGGCCAGGGTGTGGGACATTCGCCGATGCGCCTTAATTCTCCGTTATATACATACGGTGCAGTCATATTTTTTTCCCAAAGAAAATAATCCGACTCATTTTTTTGCAGTGATGCCCGTGCTCCGTCTAAATTCTGAATTAATATCCACGAAGCATCAGATAATGCTAAGCCTCGCTGGATACGGTCTACCAGAGCCATTAAATGGGATCCTGAACCCATGCGGCTTACCGCATAACGGATTGGTCCACCGGTATCAGGATTGTTGTGTACAGATTGTGCTCCGGTATGAATGCCCCAGATAAGCGGAGATGAAACGTATATACAGTCAATGATTGAAGGATTGCCGTTTGAAATATCTGCTATAGCGCCTTCAGTAAGCAATGTTGCAATATCCAAGTTATCTGCACGCAGATCCTGACACATGGCGCCTGTGCCACCTTTGTAATCGGTCCATTCAAGGTCAATACCTTCTTCACTGAAATATCCTTGTTCAATAGCAACATGCCATGGATAATTAAAATGCTCAGGTACTCCACCGCAACGTATTTTCATAATAGCAAAATATAAAATGATTAAATGACAAGCGTTCTGACAGATGAGTTTTTGCCCGTCAGAACGCAGTTGTATATTATATTAATTTTGTTGTTTTATTCCATCTGGTCGTAATAACCAAATTTGAAGATCATATCTGCCACAAGGCCTGTCCAACCTGTCTGGTGGGATGCACCTAAACCTGAGCCATCGTCCCCATGAAAATATTCGAAGAATAGAATCTCATCATTAAACGCCGGATTGTCCTGTAGTTTCGGATTGTTATTATAGATAGGACGTTTTCCTTCACTATCTTTTCTGAACAGATTCATTAAACGAATACCCAGCTGCGCAGCTACATCACGTATGGTTAAGTACTTGCCGCTATTAGTCGGATACTCAATTTTAAAATCATCGCCATAATACAAGTGATATTTTAATAGCGATTCTATAATCAGATAATTTACCGGAAACCAGATTGGCCCTCTCCAGTTTGAATTACCGCCGAATAAAGCAGTAGAAGAGTTGCCCGGTTCGTAATCAATCTGATATACTTGTCCGTCTAAATGATAGCGGTATGGGTGATCTTTATGAATTTTAGATAATGCACGAATGCCGTATTCAGATAAAAACTCTGATTCATCCAGCATCCGAACTAAGATCTGTTTCATTCTGAAACCACGAAGAAGTGATAGCAATCTACGTTTACCAACGCCCGGTTCATCAAGCCTGGAGACGTTTTGTGTTAAGTCTGTGCGATCTTTAATAAAATAATCTACCTGTTGTTTGAACAACGGCAGGTTATCATAACTTTCTGCAATGATTGTTTCTACAGCGAATAGCGGAATCAAGCCAACCATAGAATTTATTTTCAATCGTTGTGTTTGCCCGTTTGGCAAGTGCAGCAAATCATAAAAGAAATTTTCTTTATCGTCCCAAAGCGAATTATCATTTTCACCAATATGATTTAGTGCTGCCGCTATATAATAGAAATGCTCAAAAAATTTGCAGGCCATACTTTGATAGTTCGGATTCTGCAACGATAACTCAAGTGAAATCTTTAACATGTTTAAAGAGAACATAGCCATCCACGCTGTACCATCTGCTTGCTCCATGGTGCCGCCGGTTGGCAGGGGTTTGCTTCTGTCAAAGATTCCGATGTTATCTAAACCTAGGAAGCCGCCTTCAAAGATGTTGTTGCCAACCTTATCTTTTTGGTTTACCCACCACGTGAAATTCAACAATAATTTATGATACGATTGTTCAAGAAAATCAAAGTCGCCTTTGTCGCAACGTATTTTTCGATCAATCTGGAAGATACGCAGCGTTGCCCATGCATGCACAGGTGGGTTTACATCGCTGAAGCTCCATTCATAAGCAGGAATTTGTCCGCTTGGATGCAAATGTTTTTCATCCAACAATAGTAGCAATTGCTTTTTTGCAAAAGCCGGATCAATACGTGCAATAGGTATACAGTGAAATGCCAGATCCCAGGCTGCAAACCATGGATACTCCCACTTATCCGGCATGGAAATAATTTCCGAACAATGCATGTGTCGCCACGATGCATTTCTGCCATTAGCTCTGTTAGAAGGTATATGCGGTTGATTTGGTTCACCGTCAAGCCAGCGTGATACATCGAAATTATAATACTGCTTGCCCCACATCATACCTGCGTATGCCTGGCGCTGAATATTTTTTAATTCTTCATCACGAATGTGTTCCTGTAATTCTTCGTAAAATGAATCGGCTTCATTTTTCCTTTGAGCAAAAATACCGTCAAAATTTTCAAATGGGTTTTCAAATTTATCTTTACTTAAACGAAGACGGATTATGTAGTTGTTATTTGCAGCAACATTAATATAATAGGCTCCGCTTGCCTTTGTGCCTACTAACGCTGGGTTAACAGCTTCTTTTTTACCATCAACTATGTAATTATTGATTCCGTCCTTGAAATAAGATTTTCCATTGCCCCAGCCGAAAACACGGTTTGTATTGGTTTCGTTTTCACAGAAAAGCAATTCTGGGTGCTGATCTAAATAAAAATTATACTGGAGTTCCTCTCCGTGTTTGGTAAGCCGGATTTCATTTCCTGTTACAGCAAATAAAGAAGGTTTTTCCGTGCCATGATCCCAGTCCCATGTATTTCTGAACCATACGGTAGGCAGTACAACCAGCTCTTTATCTTCGTGATATTTATTTACAATTTCTAAGCGGATGCAAATATCCTCACTATCATTTTTTGCATATTCAATGTATACATCAAAAAATTTATTTTCGCCGAAGATATCTGTGTCAATCAGATCGTATTCTTCCTGCGAGCGCGGGCGCTTTGAATTGACACTTACAAGATCGCTGTAAGGAAATTCTTCCTGCGGATAACGATACATCATCTTCATGTATGAATGTGTCGGTGTGCTATCCTGATAATAATAATACTCTTTTACATCTTCGCCATGATTACCTTCATTGCCTGTTAAACCAAAAAAACGTTCTTTGATGATAGGATCTTTGTGATTCCACAAAGCCAGTGCAAAACAAATATGTTGTTGATCATCGCAGATTCCGCCGATACCATCTTCGCTCCAGCGATATGCCCTGCTGCGGGCCATGTCATGCGGAAAATATTCCCAGGCAGAACCATCCGGACTATAATCTTCTCTCACTGTTCCCCATTGACGGTCACTTACATAAGGACCCCATTTTTTCCAAAGAGGATTTTTATCTAAACCAATTAAACGTTGCTTTTCAATATTCATTCGATAGACTTAAACTAAATGAAATAAAATATACCTGATATACCAACGAAGGTGTATCAGGTATATTTTACCAGTAAGGGAAGATACAAAAGATTATTTATTGATAGAATAGATAAGATATCTTACGGTTAAAGTTATCATATGCATTCTGTATTTATCCAAATTTTTTCCTGTAGCATTTTCAAAGGATGCTTTTCCGGCAGCAGTGTAAATGCTGTTGTTTAATGCATGTGCAGAATAATCTGCATCGGTTGTATAATAAGGGGAAGAAGTGAGCGGAATGGCATAATTTAATTCAATGTCTAAATTATGTCTGTATCCTGTTAATACAGACGTACCAACACCCAGCACCAGATGGGCCTGAAAAGGTTTGTAACCATCCACCTTAACTTTTTTGTATTCTGTCTCTATTTTATTGCTGGAAAGTAAATCTGTTGAAGAATAATATGAGGTGATAGAATCTTCATCAGAATACATGCGCATACCTGTATTGTATGCCAAACGGAAGCCTGCCGTTGCGAAATAACTTTTATCCGGAATGATGTAGTATTTAGCCATAATAGGTAAAATGAGCTGCGTACTTTTAAAATGAGCCGTTGACATAACTTTATGTGTGATATATGTATCACCACCTGGAATAGGCTCGTTTACAATGTATAAGTTGTTGTAAGTTGAACGGAAAAGATTGAAACCCGGAGAAGCAACAATAGACCATTGATGTGCAATACGATATTGTACCACACCTTGAAAACCAATCTGTGCACTGGCACGAACCTTATAGTTCAGATTCTGAATGTTGCTGTTTTGATTTTCGATTGAATGCGCACCTTGTTTTAGCTGGGAAGAGCGCAAATAACCTAATCCGAATGTTGAACCTACACCAAAACTTATTTGCGAATAGCCTGTAAAAACAGTACTTGCTGTAACAAATAGAAGAAGCAGGATTTTTCTGAAAGTGTTATCCATAGAGTAAAGTATTTATACGGGAGTAGCCCTAAAAAAGTTAGAGCCTGTATGATTCATACAGGCTCTAAAATGAATTAATGATGGTGATGGCCGCCTTCACCGTGAACATGTCCATGGCTGATTTCTTCTGCCGTAGCTTCACGTACATCAATGATTGTTCCTTTGAAATATAAATCTTTGCCAGCTAATGGATGGTTGAAATCCATTACTACAACATCGTCTCTCAATTCAACAATTCTTCCTTGCAAGAAGTTATCTTCATTATCTCTCATTGGCAAAATGCTGCCAACCTGTAGCATGTCTTCCTGCAATTTACCGTCGATTGTAAAAGCTTCTTTTGGGATATCTACTAATGCATTTGGATCTAACGGTCCGTATGCATTGTCTGAAGCAATAGAAAACTTAAATGAATCGCCTTGCTTTAAACCAAAAAGATTTTCTTCAAATTCAGGCAATAAACCACCTACGCCAAATAAGAAAGTTGCTGGCTGATCTGCATCAACTTTTTCTATAATTTCGTCTTTTTTGCTGTCTTCGCTTAATTCGTATGTAAGGCGAACTACTTTGTTTTCAGAGATTGTTAACATAAACTGTTATTCTATTTGTATGAATGATTAAAGACGTTTATTTGTATCTCTACAGGCGCCTAGTTTTAATATAGTAAAGATAAGGTCTTTTTTTGAGAATGGCAGGCTCTAACACAAATACTTTAAGGGAATTATCTCGCACAGATGTCTATAAATGCTGTCGTTAAATTTGCTAAAAGATAAAATTGCTCTGCTCGTTCTTTTTGCTTCGGAGTTTTTTCAAAATAAAACTTGTAACCATTTATTTTTTAGTTACTTAAATTTAAAATCATACGATATCTTAAATATTAGAAAGTATGGATTTTCAATAAAATAAAATACGGTTTAACTACTAAAAAGTAACTGTTGAATTTTATTCAGACCGGAACTAAATAAGGTTTTTGGCTGTCATAAAACATAAAAAAATACCGATATTTACAACTTAACTTTAGTTAAGTTACTTCCCTGAATAACATGCTTGCACATTTAGAAGAATTAAAGAAAAACATAGAAGGCGATTTATACTTCGATCTTACTATGAGAACGCTTTATGCAACGGATGCTTCTGTATACCGCGAATTGCCGTTAGCAGTTGCCCGCCCAAAGCATAAAGAAGATGTTAAAAAAATTATTGCATTTGCAAATAAATATAAAATCGGGATTATCCCGCGTACGGCCGGAACCTCTTTGGCCGGACAAGTAGTAGGTAAAGGTATTGTTGTTGACGTTTCAAAATATTTTACAGAAATCTATGAAATCAATACCAAAGAAAAATGGGTGCGTCTGCAGCCGGGCATTGTACTGGATGAACTAAACAAAAAACTGGAACCGTTAAATTTATTTTTTGGTCCGGAAACATCTACATCAAACCGTTGTATGGTTGGTGGTATGGTTGGTAATAATTCCTGCGGTTCGCATTCCGTTATTTATGGAACAACACGTGATCACGTGCTTGAAGTGAATGGCTTCCTAAGCGATGGCAGTGAAGTTACATTCAAATCATTAACGCTTGAAGAGTATCAGGCAAAATTAAAGTTAGATAATCTGGAAGGGAACGTATACCGTTATATTAACGAAACACTTTCCAACAAAGACAATCAAAAAGAGATACGTGCAGAGTTTCCCAAACCAACGATCAACAGACGTAACACAGGTTATGCAATAGATGTATTGTTAGAGAGTGCACCTTTCACAGAAGGTAAAGAAGCCTTTAATATGTGTAAGCTTATTTCAGGTTCAGAAGGAACACTGGTATTCATTAATGATATTAAACTAAATCTGATTGATCTGCCGCCTAAAACAAAAGGCGTGCTTGCTGTTCATTTAAATACCGTTGCAGAGGCAACGCGAGCAAATCTTATTGCATTAAAAAATAAACCAGGCGCAGTAGAATTACTGGATGATATTGTATTGCAATGTACGAAAAACAGCATTGAACAGTCCAAGAACAGAACCTTTATACAAGGTGATCCGGGCGCATTGCTGATTGTTGAATGGGCAAGAGAATCAAAAGAAGAAATTGAAGCACTTGCCCGCAAAACAGAAGCAGAGCTCCGTGCAGCAGGTTATGGTTACCATTTTCCATTATTGTTTGATAATGATATCAATAAAGTATGGGCAATACGCAAAGCAGGATTAGGGCTTTTGGGCAATATTCCCGGAGACATGAAGGGCGCTGCATGTATTGAAGATACAGCTGTTGATGTAAATGATCAGCCGGAATTTATTGATGAATTTCAAAAAATACTTGATAAATATAATTCCAAGTGTGTGTTTTACGCACACATTGGTGATGGCGAATTGCATTTGCGTCCGGTAATGAACCTCAAGGATGAGAAGGACCGTCAGTTGATGTTCACCATTACAGATGAAGTTGCAGATCTTGTAAAGAAATACAGAGGTTCATTGAGTGGTGAGCATGGTGATGGTCGCGTGCGTGCACCTTTTGTGAAAAAGATGATCGGTGAAAAGAATTACAAAATGATCTGCGAACTGAAAAAAGTTTGGGATCCGAATGATATTCTAAATCCGAATAAAATTGTAAATGCTCCACCGATGCTGGAGTCATTACGTTATGAATCCGGGCAGCATACACCGGATATTAAAACAACATTCAATTTTGAAAAATCGTTGGGTATTGTGCGTATGGCGGAACAATGCAACGGCGCAGGTGATTGCAGAAAATCTTCTATCATCGGCGGCACAATGTGTCCGAGTTTTCAGGCTACACGCAACGAAAAAGATACCACGCGCGCACGTGCAAACATACTACGTGAATTCCTGACAACTTCCGGCAAGCAGAATAAATTCGATCATAAAGAAATTTATGAAGTGATGGATCTTTGTTTGTCATGCAAAGGATGTAAGAGTGAATGCCCGTCTAACGTAGATGTTACAAAATTAAAAGCAGAATTTTTACAGCAGTATTATGATGCGAATGGTGTGCCGTTACGTGCGCGTATGATTGCTAATTTTGCCAAAGCAAATGCGTTGAATAAAAACTGGCCTTGGCTGGCAAATTTTGTAATGGGCAATGTGGTAACAGGAAGTATACTGAAAGGTGTTTTAGGAATGACACAAAAACGTCCGTTACCTAAAATGTCTATGCAGACGCTACGTACCTGGGCCCGTAAACATGCCGATGAACTGAAGCCCGCAAAAGGTCATTATGTCGGTAAAGTGTATTTATTCTGCGATGAGTATACAGATTATAACGAATCACACATCGGAGTAAAAGCAATTCATTTGCTGACACGCTTAGGGTATGAAGTTGTTGTGCCGAATCACTTAGAAAGTGCGCGTACATATTTATCTAAAGGGATGGTTAGAGAGGCGCAGAAAATAGTGCGTAAGAATATTGCAATGCTGAAAGATATTGTAACGTCTGAATCTCCGTTGATTGGTATTGAGCCTTCTGCTATTCTGAGTTTCAGAGATGAATATCCGAATCTTGTTCCGGCTGAAGAATTGGAAGCGGCAAATCATCTGGCGAAAAATGCATTTATGATTGATGAATTTATTGCTAATCAGTTTGATGCTGGAAAGATCAGCAGAGATTTATTTACACGAGCAAACCGTAAAATAAAACTTCACGGACACTGTCATCAGAAAGCATTGTCTTCTGTGAACTTCTCTCAAAAGATTTTAACAATACCTGAAAATTATAAAGTTGAAATCATTCCTTCCGGCTGCTGCGGTATGGCTGGTTCTTTTGGATATGAAAAAGAACATTATGATTTATCAATTCAGGTAGGAGAACTAGTATTATTTCCTGCGGTACGCAAAGCCGATGAAAAAACGATTATCGCTGCACCGGGTACAAGCTGTCGTCACCAGATTAAAGACGGCACAGGTAGAGAAGCGAAGCACACGGTGGAAGTATTGTTCGAAGCATTGGCATAGTCAAAGTTGATTTACATCATATTTTATTTGCAACAATAAAAGTAGATTTAAGTACAATAACAAAATTCATAATGAAAAAAATAGCAATCGTATTATTAATGGCACTTACGGTATTTATTGCCTGCAAAAAGGAAGAAAAGCTGGAAGATAAATTAGAGGGTCATGCAGGTGAATCATATGATGATTATGGTTTGAATGAGAAGGAACTTGCACAAATTGCCGAAATGAAAAAGGATATCATTTTAGAGATTAAAAAAGGAGATTCAATTACGGTTGCCGGATTGAAAAATGAAATCGATTCATTGAAAATGGAGATTCATAAATTAAAAACAAAGAAATAATTTTTTAAAAAAATTATAAAAAAACGGTTCGTGATTAAATCACGAACCATTTTTTTGCTTAAATTTTTTATTTTCCTTCACGTGCTTTCTTCAGGGAATCAATATTTTTTAAACCCAGTTTTTCATTGTACTGGATCTTATATTTGTTGACAAACGTTGTGTCTTTCTTACGCTCCCAAGGGGGTGTAGTGCGTGACATAAAATCGATGGTAAACAAGACCATAACTCCCAGAAATAAAAAAAATACGATTGCTAAAACAAGCTTCCTGGAATTCATATTGTACAGTAGAATTAATAAACACGTTTTAACTGGAACGCTTCCATCGGGCTGATTACCATCGGCACTTTTTCAACCGTTACAGAACTCGTATCAAGCCCAAAAGCACTGGATTCAGAGATAGAAATATGTTTCAGCAAGAAATACCAGTCCATAGCAAATTGTTCTATAACGCTTAAATCGTTGTCGTTACTTAAATGCTTTTCCAACACAACAAATTTAAAATCGCCGATTACATGGCGTTTATTTAAAGATGTATATCTGGATGTAAAATCTACTTCTTTATTCTGTACCATGTCTTCGACCACTTTGCGGAAAAATAAGTTGATGCGGTGCTCGACTCTGAAACCAAGTTTAAAATCCACACGTATCACATCGTCCTGAAGCATGGTACGCACTTTATATTCCAATGTGTATGGTTCATCAACAACGTCAATATGCAGAAACCAGTAGATATCGGCACGTTTAGGCTGTTTCTGAAAAATTGAATACATAACCTTTGATTCAATTTTATTATAATTATCTGCACCAGTCAGATAAACAAGATGTGTTGAATATTTAGGGATGGAATTATCTTCACTTAATTCTTTGATCAATGGATAATAATCTTCCATGTTTACATATTCTGTTAATCTGCGTTTGATGCGATGTGCCGTGTACCACACAGCCATAACAAACATAAGCATCCCACCGACAATTAATGTGAAGTAACCGCCATGAGCGAATTTCTCTAAGTTTGCAATCAGGAACGAAACTTCAATAACGAAATAAATAAGAAAAAATAAGCTTACCCAAATGAAGGATAAACGTTTTATGATTAACAAATAATAAGTCAGCAGCAAACTGGTCATCATCATGGTTATGCTGATTGCTAAGCCATACGCTGCTTCCATATGTGTTGATTCTTTAAAAGCCAGCACAACAAAAATACAACCGAACAGCATCATGATATTTGTGCTTGGTATGAAAAGCTGTCCTTTTTTAATCGTTGGATATTTGATGCGGACTTTAGGCCAAAGGTTTAAGCGCAATGCTTCACTGATCAGGGTATATGAACCGCTGATTAAAGCTTGTGACGCAATAATTGCAGCCATAGTGGCGATAATAATTCCATATGCGATAAACCAATCCGGCATAATGCTGAAAAATGGATTGGTGTCTAATACATAACCCTTGTGTTGTAAAATCCATGCACCCTGTCCAAAATAGTTCAGCAACAATGCTATTTTAACAAAGATCCAGCTGATACGTATGTTGGGTCTGCCACAATGGCCAAGGTCTGAATACAAAGCTTCAGCACCTGTAGTACAAAGAAACACTGCACCAAGCAGCCAGAAGCCCTGCGGATACTCAGTTAACAGGCGATACGCATATAATGGATTAATTGCGTTCAGTACTTCCATATTACCTGAAAGCTCATGCAGACCTAATGTGGCAAGCATAAAAAACCATACAAACATAATTGGTCCGAAAAATTTGCCGACGATATTGGTACCAAAGCGTTGTACTAAAAACAACGCAAGTATAATACATATAACAATTGGTATGGTATTTAAATCCTTATCATAAATTTTTAAACCTTCAATAGCGGAAGATACGGAGATTGGAGGTGTAATTATCCCGTCAGCGAGAAGTGCCGAACCACCAATCATGGCTGGCCATACTAAATTTGGATTTCTTCGTCTGATTAAAGCAAATAATGAAAAAATACCGCCTTCACCTTTGTTATCGGCACGCAAAGTAACAACAACATATTTGATGGTTGTTTGAAGGGTTAAGGTCCAGAATACACATGATAAGCCTCCTAATATAAGAGCTTCAGAAATAACTCTGTCTCCGGCAATAGCCTTCATTACGTAGAGTGGAGAGGTACCGATATCTCCGTATATAATACCAAGAGAAATTAATAAACCGGCAGCGGTTAATTTCTGATTGCCGTGATTCTTTAAATTTGACATACCCTCACATTGAATAACGACTCAAATTACTAATTCATTTGGTATAGACAAACCTTTATCTCAACGAAAAATGAATTGTTTCATTATTTCAGCGCAAATCTAAGTACCTTGCAGGCTGATTTATTTATGCGATAAATTTTGACCGTACACATAGCACAATTTTAATTTATAATCATGAAACTAACATTTTGGGGAGCCGCAAGGAAAGTATCAGGGAGCATGTATCTGTTAGAAACTCTGGGTTATAAAATATTAATAGATTGCGGCTCTGACTTTTCAGAAAGACATAAGATAGTAACAGGCGGCTTGTTTCCTTTTGAAGCTTCGGAGATTGACCTGGTGATTCTGACACATGCACATGTAGATCACTCCGGCAATATACCCGCATTAATCCGGGCAGGTTACAGAGGGCAAATACTTTCAACAGCGCCTACTGCAGAGCTTTCAGAATTATTATTTGCAGATGCAGCATATATTCAACGTGCCGAAAAAAAATTAGCCAATTCGGCTCCTAAGGACTATTCTTATAAACCAGTCGATCGATTCATTCCAATAGCCTTTAACAAAGATTTTGAAGTAAACGAAAGTATTACAGTTCGTTTAACACCGGTTGGTCACATACTTGGTGCAGCCAGCGTATTTGTGAAAATTAAAGAAGAAGGTCAGACAAAAACTATTTTATTTTCGGGAGATATCGGCAGGGATAATTATCCGCTCTTGCCCGATCCTTTGCCTTCGCCGCTGGCAGATTACGTGCTTTGCGAAACTACATACGGGAATCGCATTCACAAAGAAGCAGCGCCTGCTGAAGAGCTTGTAAAACGTATTGTAACGGAAGCCTGTGTAGATAAACCCGGCAGATTGATTATACCGGCATTCAGCCTGGGCAGAACGCAGTCTTTACTATATACATTAAATAAATTATCGCTGAAAAAAGAACTGCCGCCGATTAAAGTATTTACAGATTCTGCTCTGGCTGCCGAAGGAACAAACATTTATTCAAAGTATCATGCCTTAATGAATGCCGAAGCGTTGGAAATAAAAAAGCAGGATGAGTCTTTATTTGATTTTGAAAATCTGGATCATATTAAAACGTTTAAAGAGAGTAAAAATATTTCAAATTATTTAAAACCATGCATTATTCTTTCTTCTTCCGGTATGATTACCGGTGGAAGAATACAACATCACATCAGACAAAATCTGCAGAATCCGTATTGTACCATTTTATTGGTTGGGTATGCGGTTGAAGGAACGATTGGTCATGATTTGCTTGCCGGAAAGCAGAGCATACGGTTTAAAAAACGTTCTATTCCGGTTGCTGCAAAAGTGATTTATACAGATATTTTCAGCGGGCACACGGATAAAAATGGTTTATTGAAATTTCTTGGTTATCAGGATAAGTCTAAACTGAAAAAAATATTTCTGGTACATGGAGAATACCAAAGTATGCAGGATTTCTCACAAACGTTAACCGAACATGGATATAAAAATATAGAAATACCCGACTACGGGCAGAGTTATGAATTATAAATGCGGTTTAAATACGGTTCAGCGCATCGTTTAAAGAGATATTCATATTTTTAAAACGATTCTTAACTTCTTCTACAAAAATAGGGTCTTCAACGATTTTTTTTACTTCATCATCACCTGTAATATCCATTTCGCTAATCTTATAGGTTTGTTCAAACATTCCCTTTTCAATTTTTAACAGATATTTACCATTCCATGAAAAAACAGTAATTTTAAAATCAACATTTGGATATTCAGCTACAATGCGCATGTTTTGTACGGTTTCGACGTCTAAATTACATAAAATTATGCAGGAATAGATTTCGAAATTGATTAAGTTCTGATTATTCATGGAAAAAGCGTATTTTAGAACTCATACTTTACTAACCGTACCACTTAAACTGTATAAATGAAGAATATCCGACATCTTATTTTTCTCAAAGATGTACTTGTCTTGTCACTGACTTCATTTGGAGGGCCTCAGGCACATTTGGCAATATTTTTCAAAATCCTTGTACAGAAAAGGGCCTATGTGACAGAAGCCGAGCTGATGGAATTATATTCATTCTGTCAGATTCTGCCCGGTCCCGCTTCAACACAAACCATTACAGCAGTAGGTTTTAAAATCGGAGGGCCAAGACTCGCTTTTTTAACAGTACTTGTATGGCTGCTTCCGGCAGCTATGGTAATGACCGCAGCAGCAATATTGGTTTCATATTTTCAGACTCAAAATCTTAATTTGGGAATTGTTAAATATTTAGAACCCATTGCAATTGGCTTTGTACTTTATGCTGTAGTTAAAACAATTTCTATTATTCAGAAAACAAAAACGGCGGTTATTATTTTAATTTTAACATCAGCTATTTGTTTTTTTATAAGCTATACAGATCGTGCTTCGCCATGGATGTTTCCTATCATATTATTGATTGCAGGTTTTCTTACATCGTTTCGTTTTGGCAAACATCCAAAAGAAGAGAAGACCCCCTTTAATATCCGTTGGGCAAATCTGATTTTATTAGGAAGTATTTTTGTAGGCGCAGCTGTTATAGGAACAGTTACACATGCATTACCGATCCGTTTATTTGAGAATTTCTTCCGTAACGGCAGCTTAATATTTGGTGGCGGACAAGCATTGATCGGTTATTTTTATACAGAGTTTGTTGAGTTTAAAAATTATTTAACACACAGCGAGTTTCTTTTGGGTTACGCATTTCTGCAATCATTGCCTGGTCCGGTATTTACATTTGCATCGTATGTAGGTGCATTATCCATGAGGCAATATGGCATATGGGGCGAAATCTGCGGAGGTTTTATCGGTTCATTTGGTATTTTTCTGCCAGGAACTATTTTGATTTTCTTTATTGCACCTATCTGGAAAAATATCAAACAGTATCGTGTTGTAAAAGCTTCCTTTGAAGGAATTAATGCGGGCAATGCGGGAATTATATTATCTACAGCACTTATGCTTGCATTACCTATGCAAAAAGGTGCTATGCACGTTATCATGCTGAATGATGGAATTGCTTTGGCAACAATGTGTATTTTATTATTTACACGGATACCCCATCCATTCTTAATTATTGCCGGATTACTGGCTGGATGGCTGCTTTAACTCGCGTATTAATTATTTGAAATTATATATGAATCTTTTGCAGGTTTAATAAAACAGAACAGGCAACCTTCATGGTTGCCTGTTCTGTTTTATTTTAATATATCGGATATTTATTCCTGATTCTGATTTGGAGGTAGTTGAACGGTAACAAATTTAGGAGTAGCAGGATATTTTTTTCTAGTAACAACTACATCTACACTACCTGTTAGAGTTGCAGGTGTGTTGTAATCATACACATCATTATTATTAATGTCATTAGGAGAATAGGTAATTTTATATTCGAACGTTAATCTGCCACTTACAGTATCAAGAGCAAAATTTGTAATATCAGCATCCGTTCCACCGTCAGGGCGGAAATATGTATATTGACCTTGCGAAAGTCCGCTGTCAAACTCAAACAGATTATTGTTAATTAAGCACACATAAGAGAAATTTATTCCTCCATATGTATAATCGGTTTTATTAGGAGTTTCATAACTACCATCCGTATTTATAGAACCATCAAGATAAATATCGACCGTTTTCTCAGCATCTTTAATATCTCTTCTTGTAAAATAAATTTCATATCGTGGCAACCCATTCTCGTCTGTATAAGTATCATATTCGCTTTGAGATAATGATTGCGTATACTCATATGTAAATGGTAAACTTAATGCACTGTCTTTGTAATCAACATATACAAGTGTACCTGTAACAAATCCTTGTTTGTCTAAGGTAGATGCACCTGTCGCACCGGTTGTACCGGTTGAGCCCTGTGTGCCGGCGGGACCTGGATCTCCTTTTTTAGTGAAACAGGAAGCTGCAGTAAAAACAATAGCTATAAGCAAGAAATAAATGTTTTTCATATATGCTTCAAATAAGTCGTATGAATGTAAATGTTTTCTTAAGGAACGTATGTTACTTTAGGGAATCTTTTTCTGTTAAGAATAACATCAACATTACCTGTAATTGTAGCAGGTGTGTTAGAATCATACTGATCGTTGCTATCAATATTACTAGGATCAATATGAAGTGTATACCCAAAAGTTAATCTGCCGCTTATTGTGTCAAGCTTAAAGTTTGTAAAATCGCAGGTAGAAGAAGAACCATCCGAGTTAAAATATAGATCAGTGTCACCATCACCATCACTGGTTAAAAATTCAAAAAGAGAATTGTTAACCTTAGTTACATAAGAAAATGTGACATATCCATAGTTTGGCGTTTGAATTCCATCATTACCGTAATCGCCATAAAAAGAAAATGTTAAATATTTTTCATAATCTTTTGCATCTACTCTGGTTAGTGTATTTATAGAATAGGAAGTTCCATCTTCGGTATCGATTTCATATTCGCTGTCTTCTAATGAAGTTATGTATTCGTATGTAAATGGAATACTTAAAGCACTGTCTTTATAATCTACATACGCAAGTGTTCCGGTAATAGAACCTTGTTTGTCGAGTGTACCCGTACCGTCAGCACCTGTAGCGCCCGTAGCGCCTGTTGTTCCGGCAGGACCCGGATCTCCTTTTTTGGCCCGACAAGATACTGTGCAGATTGCTACTGCGATGAATAATAGATAAAGTGATTTCATAATCGTTTTTATTTTAAAATATATACTGTATAAAGTAATTTAATTTAAAGCAGCAGCTTGTGTATTTATAGGAGTAGTACCAACTGGTTTGTTTACTCTGCTAACGACTACATCTACATTACCTGTAATAGTAGCATTTGTAGCATCGTCAAATTTATCATCGTTGTTAATATCATCAGGGCTATAGGTCATCACATAACCAAATGTTAACCTACCGGTTAGTGTATCAAGTTTGAAATTTGTAAAACTGATGTTGGTAGTTGATTTGCCGTCTGTTGGGAAGTATACAGTTGTACCACCTTCACCATTAGGGCCGGAAAATTCAAAAAGATTTTTATTTATAAGAGTTACATAGGAAAAATCAACAGAGACATCGTTTGGCATGTCATAGCTGCCGTCTTCTTTAACTAAGCCGGAAATATAAAATGATGCGTATTTCTCAGCATCTGTGATATCTCTTCTGTTAAGGATTATCTCATAACTAGGCCCGTTAAAGTAGTTATTGTATGTATCAAAGTGACTATCCGTTAAAGATTCAGTATACTCATATGTAAACGGTAAACTAAGTGTACTGTCTTTATAATCCACATAAGCAAGTGTTCCTGTAATTGATCCTTGTTTGTCTAATGTGCCAGCACCCGTTGCGCCGGTTGTACCCGTTGTGCCCGTTGTTCCGGCAGGCCCTGGGTCTCCTTTTTTAGTAAAGCAGGATACAGTGGTAAAAACAATTGCTATAAATAATAAATAAATTTTTTTCATGTATACTTCAAATAAATCGTATTAATGTAGCTACTGTTATTAGGGAGCATAAGTTACTTTAGGTGCTCTCTTTCTGTTAAGAATGACATCAACACTACCTGTAACGGTTGCATGTGTATTATCGTCGTAACGGACATCGGAATCAATATCACTAGGATCGTAATTAACAACATATCCAAATGTCAATCGCCCCGATAGTGTATCAAGCTTGAAATTTGTGACATTGCATATAGTAGGGCTGTCTCCAAAATAAACAGGAGAGCCGTTTCCGGTAAATCCAAAAAGGTTCTTGTTTATGGTAGTTACATATGAAAAATCAATAGAACCATCCTGAGGATCTTCCATATTTCCAGATTCATCAAAGTTTCCGTTAAAACTGAAAGACAAGAATTTATCCTGATCTTTTGGATCTCTTCTTGTAAGATTTATTTCATAATACATTCCATCATTTGTAAATATTTCATATTCGCTGTCTTCTAATGAAGTTATGTATTCGTATGTAAATGGAATGCTTAATGCGCTGTCTTTATAGTCTACATAAGCAAGTGTTCCTGTAACAGAACCTTGTTTATCGAGTGTACCGGCACCGTCTGCACCTGTAGCACCTGTAGCTCCGGTTGTTCCGGCAGGACCTGGATCTCCTTGCTTTGCCCGGCAGGATATTGTGCAGATTGCTGCTGCAATAAATAGTATATAAAGTGGTTTCATAATGTTTTATATTTTAATAATATGTTATTTAGTTAACAGATTTATTTTAAAGCAGTAGGTTGTGTATTTGTAGGAGAATTAGCAGCAGATTGTTTAAATGCTCCAAGCACTACATCAACACTACCTGTTATGGTTGCATTCGTATTTTCGTCATATCTGTCATCAGAACTGATATCATCAGGGCCAAAAGTCATGGTATAACCGAAAGTTAACCTGCCTGTTAATGTGTCAAGTTTAAAGTTTGTAATTGCGCAGTTAGTTGTCTCAGAATTGTCTGTATAAAAATAAGTCTGTGGGCCACCTTCTCCACCGTTTCCGGAAAATTCAAATAAGGTGTTATTTATGTTGCTTACATAAGAAAACTCAATAGATCCATAGTCAGGAGTATCAAAGCTTCCATCTTTATTAAAAGACCCTTCAAGATAAAACGTACAATATTTTTCAGAATCTTTTATGTCTCTTCTTGAAAAATTTATTTCATAATATGTTCCATCGTTGTTAAAGATTTCATATTCGCTATTAGCCAATGATTGGGTATACTCATATGTAAACGGTAAACTAAGTGCGCTGTCCTTATAATCCACATAAGCAATCGTTCCTGTAATTGATCCTTGTTTATCTAATGTACTTGCTCCTGTAGTGCCTGTAGCACCTGTAGTACCTGTTGTTCCGGCAGGACCTGGATCACCCTTTTTAGTAAAGCAGGAAGCAGTACTGACGGCGAGCGTAATTAATAACAGATAAAATGTTTTCATGTTTGAATGGATGTTGAAATAGAGTTAAAATAGTAATTGTATTAATTTGTTCTAATTATATTACATTCAAAAATAAGCATTCATTCTGATACAACAATTTACTAAGTCTATGATTAACACTATTTTAATAAAAAAACTCAAATAAAACTTCAAGTATTTGAAAGTGAATAAAATAACATATTTTATATTTGTCCGTAAAATTAAATAAAATAGCATTAACATAGGATAAAATAGAAAATTTTAAAGAGGGTAGATATGCTGGGGCTAAAGACAAAAATTGATACTAAAAACGTAGTGGATAATAATCCCAACGTTATGCCGGAGGAACAAAATGAAGAGCGTTTCTTTCTGGAAGGTCCAAAATCAAGATGGAAAGAGTTTAAATTCTTGCTACATATTATCTGGGATTTTCTTGTCGGCTTCCGGATTCTCCATTTTGCCGGGCCATGTGTAACAGTATTCGGATCGGCACGGTTTAAAGAAGATCATGAATATTACAAAAAATCATTTGAAGTAGGTAAAGCTGTTGCAGGTCTTGGTTTTACTGTTATGACAGGTGGCGGCCCAGGTGTGATGGAAGCTGCAAACAAAGGAGCGAAGAAAGGCGGCGGCAAATCTGTTGGCTGTAATATTATTCTTCCAATGGAACAATATGCAAATCCTTGGCTTGACCTGAGTGTAAATATAAAATACTTTTTTGTGCGTAAAGTATTGTTATGTAAATATTCCTATGCATTTGTTTGCATGCCGGGAGGTATGGGTACATTGGATGAGTTTTTTGAAGCAGTAACACTGGTTCAAACAAATAAAATAAAACGATTTCCGATTGTATTATTCGGTAAAGAATATCACAAACATTTATACAGACATATAGAATATATGGCTGAAGCAGGTACAATTTCTCCAAAAGATCTTGAATTATTCTTATTCACAGATGATATCAAAGAAATGGAAAATCACCTGAAAAAGTACGCTGTTGATGGCTTTGGTTTGAAGAAAGTTAAGAAGATTAAACGTTGGATGATCTTTGGAGAATAATTGTAAATTATTAGAATAAAGAAAGGCTGTGTTTAACCAGCACAGCCTTCTTTGTTTTTATACATATCTGTTTGCAATCTGTAAAGCTTGTTTTTCAAGTGCAGAAGATGGCCACAAGCTTTCTATATCCGGGATAGACATAATTTTTTCCAATATTGTATTATGCAGAATACCTACATTTTTTGCCTCTTTATAAGAGGTATCAGAGAAAGAAACTAATGTGTATTGAGGAATAAATTTTTCGGAAAGCACCTTATGTAAAAAATTTTCAATTTTTTTCCGGGTTAAAAATTTCGCATCGGCAACATGGTCCCGCATCTCAACAAAATTCTGTAAAGCTAAATCAGCAATAGCATCTGCATTCTGCTTACGCTGGATAAAAAAATCAGCAAATATTTTTTCCCAATCAATCTGTGTTTTTGTTTGAAGAATTTCAGCAAGTATTCTGCAATCTTCAAAACCGGCATTCATGCCTTGTCCATAAAAGGGGACCAATGCATGTGCGGCATCACCTATGAGTAAGGTGTGTGAATTATTCCATACAGATGTATGTACAGAAAACAGTTTTGATGTTGGATTTTTTTTAAACTGATCGTATAAATCCGGAAGTACTTTTAAGGCATCAGCAAAATAAGTCTGAAAAAAATCTAAGATAGTTCTATCAGAATTTAATGTATTAAAAGAACGCTCACCTTCTATAGGAAGAAACAATGTAGCGGTATAGCTTTTGTCTTTATTAGGAAGAGCAATCAGCATAAACCGTTCTCTTGGCCATATATGCAGAGCGTCGCGGTTTATTAATTTATCTGAATGCGCAGCTGGTATGTCTAACTCTTTGTATGCATAATCAAGTGTTTCAACAACAGGCTTTTCGTCGAGCTCTCTTGATAAAAAATTCCGGACAACTGAAAATGCACCGTCAGCACCAATTAAAATTTCTCCGGATTCCGTTTCAACAAGCGTATTATTAATATCTGTAAATTTCCATTGCTTACGTGTTGCATTATAATCACAGCACGTATGGTTAAATAAAAAACGAACGCCCGATTGTTCCGCTTTTGAGATCAGCAATTCATTCAGTGCAGTTCTGCCAATAGAATTGATGTGCTGTGTTGATTCACCATATGGTTGAAATGTTAATTCTCCGTTTATATCATGAATCGCTCTTCCGTACATAGGAACAGCCAAAGCCAGTGCCTCTTCATCTAAACCTGGAATGGCGTCTGCTAATGCATGCAGACCTCTGTGACTGATAGCAAGATTGATAGAACGACCAGCATGGGTAGTTGTATATCTTGGATCAGATCTTTTTTCAAAAACCCGTACTTCAAATCCTGCTTTTTTTAAATAAATTGAAAGCAAGCTGCCTACCAAACCCGCTCCGCAAATACTGATGCACTCTTTCATAATCTAAATACTAACCAGCTGGGCATGTTTTGATAGTTCCAGTACAAATGCATATACATCCTGATACCTGTTATATAGCGGAACCGGAGCCACGCGTATTACGTCAGGTTCTCTCCAATCGACCATAAACCCTTTTTTTGTAAGCAGATCAAATAATTCTTTGCCTGCATTTTTTTCAATCCGGAGCGAAAGCATACAGCCATGCTCATTTGTGCCAAGGGGCGTTATGATCTGAATAGAAAATTTTTTCTTTTGATCATTTGTACAAAGTGCTTTGATTAAAAAAACCAGGTAACTATATAAAGTATTTCGTTTTTTAGCGATGGCATTCCAGCCGGCTTCCATGTATATATCTAATGAAGCTTTTAGTGCAATCATATTCATTACAGGTGCATTGCTTACCTGAAAACCTGCGGCACCTGAAATAGGTTTATATGAACCTTCTAAATTAAAGCGGGAGTTCTGATCATGTCCCCACCAACCCGCCATACGTGGTGTAGTTTTATCATGCCCATGTTGTTGATGAATAAACACTCCGCCAACACTTCCCGGTCCGCCATTCAGATATTTATAACTGCACCATACAGCAAAGTCAACTTTCCAGTCGTGCAAATGCAAGTTAATATTGCCAATGGCATGTGCCAGATCAAAACCTGCAAAAGCACCTGCGAGATGTGCAGCCTGTGTGATGCGTGCTATATCAAATGCCTGACCGGAATAATAATTGACACCGTTAAAAAAAACCAAAGCAACGGTTGTTTTATTTTTTTCAATAGCAGCACAAATATCTTCGGTAGATAACTGCGTATTCTTTTTTGCAGGCTTTAATTCAATAATTACTTTTTTAGGATCATATCCATAAAGCTTTACAAGACTTTCTAAGGCAAAGCGATCGGATGGAAAATTCCATGCTTCAGTAATGATCTTAATTTTTTTTCCTGCCGGACGGTAAAAAGAAGCAAACATAAAATGAAGGTTAGCTGTTAAGCTATTCATAGCTACAACTTCATCCGGATATGCTCCTGTTAATACAGACAATGGTTTGGCAAAAGCCTGGTGATAGGTCAGCCAAGGATTTCTGGCTTTCCAATGACCTTCAACTGCCCAGTGTTCCCAGTCTTCTAGCTCCTGCTGCATGAACTCTTTGGTTTTTCTTGGCTGTAATCCAAGTGAATGCCCGCAAAAATAAGCAACGAAAGGACGGTGCTTCGGAAATAAAAATTCTTTTCTGAATCCGGATAAAGGATCTTCTTTATCCAGCTGAATAGAATAGGCTCGTGTAATAAGAAATTTTGCTGACACGCTAAGAAAGAATTTTATTTAACAGGTGCTTCCATAACAGCACCACAATTGTTACATGTACACAATTCTTTAGAAGAATAGAACTTATTCATCACAACGGGCAATTGTTTTACAATATCTTTTACCAATACAAATTCTTCATATAATTTATGATTGCATGATTCGCAAAACCAAAGAAAACCATCTAATTCTTCATCGCTTCTGTACCGCTCTATCACTAAGCCAACGGTACCGGCACTTCTTTGCGGGCAATGTGGTACGCGGGCAGGCAATAAAAATATATCGCCTTCATTTATTGAAATATCTACAATTTTTCCATCTTCAATGATTTTTAAAATCATGTTTCCTTCAACCTGATAGAAAAATTCTTCTCCTTCATTATAATGAAAATCCTTGCGTGCATTAGGTCCTCCAACTACCATAATAATAAAATCTTTATTATCGGTGTAGACTTGTTTGTTTCCTACCGGAGGTTTCAATAAATGCCTGTTTTCTTCGATCCAGCGCTTAAAATTAAAAGGAGGAAGCATAGAATTAGTTGAATTTAAATTGTACAGTTTTCAGACTACTATTTAATAAATACCTTTAATAAAATATTTATGATATAAAGTACGTTAATTTTAAATATAGACACCACAATTCATGGATATTTCATTCGTAAGGTGTAATTTTATTAGCAACATTTGCCGCTTTGTGAAGCAGCAGAATTCAATACAGTACTTAATTATGCGTAAAATCCGATCATTTGCTTTCTTGTTAACTTCATTATGTTCCATTGTCTTTATGACATCGTGTAAAAAACATTCTGAAACAGTAATAACAAATTATGTTGAAAAAACGATTCTCTTAAATAATGTTACTCCATCAAAGCAGGATTCCCTTATAATAACAAGAGACAGAGTTACTTTAAATATTGCAGTAAATGCAAATGTATCAAAGCTTGGTCTTAAGATGAAGCGGCTATACATTTATGGCCGCATACTTGATGACACGTCTAAACCTGGCTTATACACATCCATTCCGGTTGCCGGATCTATAAAAGATGGTAGCGGTAATTATTATTTTCCAATAGAAGCAGGTTATCAGGATAGCTGTTACAATACTATTACAATAAACCTGCGTACCAATACATTTGCAAGAATGGATGAGTATTACTGGGTATACACAACGGATACGGATTATACAGGGCCAACATCAAGCACAAATGTTGTACTAGGACCAGCACAATTTTATATTGTGTATGGAAAACTTAGAGAATACACAGGTTATAAATTATACAATACAGCACTTCAAATAGAAAAAACTACAGCAGCACAATTAGTAAATATACATTCACAGTATGATATGTATGATTTTGCTTATAAAGCATTAACAGACCCTGTATCGGATGTTGATATTGCTGAGAATACAGATAACAGGCCGCTTTTTTTAGGAAAATTCAGATCACTTAACGGTACAACGTATGTTAAAGCAGATTCTACTTTTTCGTATGGCAATGCAACAGATTATGATGTTGCATATCATTACTCTTTAGGTAAACCATTTACTGAAACACCCGATTCAATACGTATCGGAGATGTTTATTTAGTAAAACTGAGAGGTATTGATTATCTGTATGCCGCTATAAAGATAACCTATATTGTGCCTGAAAATGGTAAAGTAGGTGTTGGGAACGACAATGAATATTTTTTATTCAATATGAAAAGATAGTTGATCTGATCGGAGTAGTAAAATGAATATAACTGTTTTAAAACATGTACATTTAACCACAATACCTTCTGCTTCTGCAGTAGAAGTGATCAATGGAAATATTTATGTTGTCGGAGATGATTCCTCTTTCCTGTATGTTTTAAAATATGATTTAACACTTCTTGCAAAAGTTCCGTTGTATACTGTCAAGGAAGAATATATTACCGGTAACAGAATTCAGAAAAAAGAAAAAGCAGATCTGGAGTGTATCACAAGACTTACAATTAATGGTTATCCGCACCTGTTAATACTGGGTTCAGGCTCAAAATCACCAAGAAGAGATGTGGCATTTCTTGTGAAACTGCCAACTCCATACAACCGGAAACATTTGGTATGGGAAATATCATTAGTAAAATGGTATGCATTTTTAAGAATGAATGAAGATGTAACAGGAGCGAGTGGCGTATTGAATTTTGAAGCTGCAGCTTCAACGGAAGAATATTTATATATTTTTAATCGTGAAAATAATGCAGCGCTTCGTTTTGATTTACCTGAATTTATTGAGTTTATTCAAGGGCATACAGAAGGCGTTCCTTTCCCAACGGTAATAACATCTGAGTTGCCATTCATAGAAAATGTGCGTGCAGGTTTTTCAGGTGCAGATTATTTTGACAATAAATTATTTTTTACTGCAGCAGCGGAAGACACGGCTAATGCCATTGATGATGGAGAAATAATGGGCAGCGCTGTTGGTATATTGTCTTTTAACGGAGAAGAAAAATCCAGAGGCAAAATCGCAGCAGGTTTTACAGGAAATGTTTCTGAGTTTACATTAATTCCTAAAATTCAACAGTTGCCGCTTAAAATAGAGTCAATTTCAGTTTACGAAAAAGAAGGTGATCATACATACATTGCAATTGCAGTGAGTGATGATGACAAAGGCGGATCAGATATTTTAATGCTTCAATTAGATATGTAAGTGTATGAATAGATTTTTTATCTCATGTCTCTGCTGGCTAAGTGTATTCGCTGTATTCGCACAGTATCCGTTTAACGAAGTTTCGTTTCAGCCATACACAACAAAAATTATTATTGATCAGGAGTTATCATACAAAATTTTATTCAGCCAGGGAGATTCGGTATTCGGCAATGACAGCAAATGGGGCAAAGCAAAAGGATCCCATGATATGATTCTTGCAATTCCAAATAAAGAATCTAAAAAAATAACATTAGCCATTTCGCATGAATGTAATGATACATCTACTGCATTAGGTG
>FTDL01000041.1_pt1 | contig 57543 bp, 48 predicted proteins | sample 1639951 | NCBI WGS metagenome assembly FTDL01 (sample SAMEA3914869, study PRJEB12502) | metagenome | biome: forest; material: soil | place: USA | collected 2012-03-12 | depth 0.1 m
CAACTCTAATACCCCTTAAACACCGTTCGCGTTTTATCGGGTTGCAAAGGTGCAACTTTTTACTCTATTCTCCAAATTATTTATTAAAGTATTTTGCTAAATACCTGCTTTAAATCATTTAAAAGTACTTTTTTCAATATTTAACAATTGATAATGTGGTAAATAGCTTTCGTGAAGTTTATTGAAAAATTAAATGCTTACTAAAGCTGGAATCAAACATATATGAGATCTGATTACTAAAAATAAAAAGATTGTGATATTTGAAAATTATATAACTGGGAAATAAATATTAAATGTTGCTCCTTCATCCGGAGTTCCTTCGCCTTCAATAAAACCTTTGTGTATTTTCATAATTTTTTTACATAGCGCAAGTCCTATACCTGAGCCCGGATAATCGGTAACGGCATGCAGTTTTGTAAATATCTTAAAAATGGCTTCGCTATAGTCTTTACCAAAACCTATTCCATTGTCACTATATATTATTTTATAATATTCGTGACCATCTTCAATAACAGTTGACGTACATGATATATTAATCAATGGAAGCCTTTGTTCTGCTGAAAATTTAAGTGAGTTATTTATAAGATTTAAAAAAAGTTGTGTCAATAAAAATGGAATGCCCATTATTTCAGGTAAAACGGAAATGGTAATTTTTGCTTGTTTTTGATAAAGAGCTTCTTCTGATTCAAGTATCAATTCATTTAGTATATTATTGAGATTGATACGTTCAAGTATTTCATCACTGTTTTTTAATTTGGTATACTTCAGGATGTCTGTAATAAGAGCTTGCATTCGATTAGCAGATTTATTTATTTTTTGCAAGCGATCATAGGACGTATCAGACAACTGCCGTTCAACAGACAGGATATACGATGTTATGATCTGAATTTTTCTTAAAGGCTCCTGCAGATCATGCGTGCTGATCCAGTTTATGTTTTCTAATTCTGAATTGATTTCTTTTAATGCTTCAGTCATCTGGCGCTGCTTCTCTTCTTCTTCTGCAAGGAAAACATACCCTAAATGTTTTTGTAAGAAATTCGCGAAATTTGACGCTGTAATAACGTCTGTTTGTAGCCATGGACTACTTTGATCTTTCACTTTTTCGGACCACAGCTCAAATGATTTCTGTGGAGACAATCCATTCTTGTCTTTTTCAATTGCTTTATTGGGATCCCCTGCCCATTTTACTTCTGATATGGTTTCCGGTTTATACCAAATGATACAGCTTGTGGAGTTTTTGTCAAGTGAATGGTAATTCACACCTGCAATGCCGCTGCTAATGCTTTCAGGTATGCATGATACAGCAAAATTTGTTACAAACTTCTCTCCGTTGATCTTATCTTTAAAATACTGTGCGAGCTTGATAATTTCTTCATCTGCAGGAGTTAATCCGGATTTATATATTTCTTTTTTGTCAATAAGTATTGAAACTCCTGCAGCATTACAAAGCATCAATATATTTGGATCACAAACAATTTGATTTAGAGAGCGGCGATTCAGTTCAAATTTGCATGACATTAATTCATCTGCAGCCATATGCACTTTTTGAGACAGTGCGTATTCTTCATTCTGCAGTCTTATATCAATCTGCGAAGTAATGAAATGTCCCTGAAGCTTGGCTGCAAGTTTTGTCTCGTAGTTCAAATACTTAGGAGAGTAGTGATGACAGGCTACTAATCCCCAAAGCTTTTTTTTATGGATTAATGAAATTGTCAGTGTTGCGCCAACGCCAATATTATGGAGATATTGAACATGGATCGGTGATACACTTCTAAGAACAGAACAGCTTAAATCAAGATTTTCCGAACGTCCGTCATCAATTGTGTAAATCGGAACTGGTGTGTAATTAATATCCCCGATTACACGTAAAAGATTTTTTACATATAATTCTCTGGCCTGCGCAGGAATGTCTGTATGCGGATAATGTAACCCTAAAAAAGATTCTAATTGATCCAGTTTTTCTTCCGCAATTACTTCACCATTATAATCTTCATCAAACCGATAAATCATAACGCGATCGTAACCCGTAATTTTTCTGATACCTTTGGCGACTAATCCGCATAACTCTACAAGAGTGTGCGAATCTTCCATGTAATTCATAAATTGTTTAGACATCTCAAATAAATCATTCTGGATTGAGTCCTGAACAGGAATTTCTGATTCTAAAATGATCGTATTTTTATTTTGATGTACTGCAAATTCAAATTCTGTATCTCGAAAGATTGTTTTAACAAGTCGCGCTTCTCCGGCTGCAAAATCTTCGCATTGAGATATTTTTTCAAGAAAAACAAGATCAAATACTTCAGTAATTTTTTTTCCTAGCAGTTGTTTATGACTTAATCCTAAAAAATCAATCGTATTCTCGCTACAAAATTTAATATTGAATGTATCCGTTTCAATTGCGATTAAAAATCCATGTGGCTGAATGCTGCCAGGGATATGAATAGGTTCCTGGTCACAATTCTGAAGATTAACAAGATCCCTGTTAACTATGTCTTTAAATTTCATGCGCAGTAAAATCTTATTTCAAAATTGAGTACGCCCGCTCAAATCCATATTTTGCGCCTGCAATAATTTCATCCCTTTCATTTTGATTCAATATGGATTCGTGTTCCTGCAATTGCGTTAAAAATGATTTCCATAATGTTCCGGTATGTTGTCCGTATACGTTTAAAAAGTGTGCAGGAATATCTTGTCCTAAAATGTTTTTGATATTTTTTAAAATGAATTGCCCGCCTAAAACAGAGCCTTCTGTTACATACATTAAACCTAAATTGAAATTTAACTCTTTAGAATAATGTGTATCTAAAAAATATATATTAGCTGCAGCAGAATATTCTAGCTGATGCAAGTCTTCTTGAACAGCGTTTGTTTTGATGCGTTGCGCTGTATCTCTTATCACACGTTGCACAATAGGAAATGAATGTGCTTCTACTTCTTTGTGCATGGATAATATGCGTGAAAGATACAATGCATATTCTTCACGTGTTATTTCCGGAGATACGATTTTTTTTGAAATTGGTGTGTCTTCTAATTTTATATGAAGACTCGAAGTTGCTGACTTAATGCTTGCTATAAATTCGTTCATATGGATAAAGAGATTCACAGATTAACCCACGTTCGAAAATTTCCGATAGCTGGCATCATCATTTTTGCAGATCTTTTACCAATGAATAGTTATTTCTGCATGGTCTTAAAAAGACTAATCTAATATAAGCATTTATACGATGTAATCTTATTATTTGAATTAGATTACATACCAAAAACATTTTGATCAGAAAGCCGGATTAAGAAAATCAAACTTATTAAAACGAAAAAAGGGAGCCTATAGCTCCCTTTTCATTTGTACTCAGAGTGGGACTTGAACCCACACGAACTTTAAGGTTCACAGGATTTTAAGTCCTGCGTGTCTACCGATTCCACCATCCGAGCAATCCTTAGGGTTTCAAAAAAAGAACCTCTTCAATAAAGAGGTTCTTTTAAGAAGAGCGAAAGACGAGATTCGAACTCGCGACCCCGACCTTGGCAAGGTCGTGCTCTACCAACTGAGCTACTTTCGCAATACGTTAATTAATTGTGGATGCAAAGGTAATACTTTGCCTTAAATATGCAATACCAGTCTACACTTTTTTTTACTTTTTTAACAAATATTATTCAATAAAGTTCTTTCCCAAGTTGTTACAAAAGCTATTCTCTCTTTAAAAATCAATAATTCATTTTTAAAGTCAAATTAGTTGTCCTTATTTAATCATTTGCTTTAATTCATTCAATTTTAACAGAGCTTCTACCGGAGACATAATATTAACATCTGTTTGTGCTAATATTTTTTTAATTGCATCCCAGGAAGGATCTGCAGCTTCAAATAAACTCATTTGTAACGTTGATTTTGGGATTTCTTTTAGTCTGTCTTCATGATTATCCTGCACATGTTCTTTTTCCAGATGCTTCATGATTTCATTCGCACGTATTACCAGGCTATTAGGCATACCTGCCATTTGTGCTACATGAATACCAAAACTATGTTCGCTGCCTCCCGGCTTAAGCGTACGCATGAAAATGACTTTGTTGCCCGCTTCTTTTACAGAAACATTGAAATTTTTCACGCGTTTTAAATCTTCTGTCAACTGATTCAATTCATGATAATGGGTAGCAAATAATGTCTTTGGTCTAAATGCAGGATGATTATGCAAATGTTCCACGATTGCCCAGGCAATTGATATTCCATCGTAGGTACTTGTTCCGCGACCGATTTCATCCATTAACACAAGGCTGCGGCCACTTAAATTATTCAGAATGCTAGCAGTCTCATTCATTTCCACCATAAAGGTAGATTCTCCTTTAGACAGATTATCTGATGCACCTACACGTGTAAATACTTTATCTACTGTACCTATTGTTGCAGTCGAAGCAGGTACAAAGCTTCCGGCCTGTGCCATTAAAACAATTAATGCTGTTTGTCTGAGCAAGGCTGATTTACCGGCCATGTTCGGACCAGTAATGATCATTACCTGTTGTATTTCATCATCCAGATAAATATCATTCGGCACATAACTCTCACCTATCGGCAATTGTTTTTCAATTACCGGATGGCGGCCGGCTTTAATATCTATCAATGCGCTGTCTTCAACAACCGGCTTCGCATAATTATTTGCAATGGCCGCATGCGCAAAAGAACACAAGCAGTCAATATGTGCAACAACACGTGCATTTTGTAAAATCGGATTGATATAACTTTCTGCTTCGATGATCAGATCCTGAAACATTTTCTGTTCAATCACATTGATCTTATCTTCGGCTCCTAATATTTTTTCTTCATAAACTTTAAGCTCTTCTGTGATGTAACGCTCTGCACCCGTTAATGTCTGTTTCCGGATCCAATCGGTTGGTACTTTATCTTTATGTGTATTGGTTACTTCCAGATAATATCCGAATACTCTGTTGTAAGATATTTTCAATGAACTGATCCCGGTACGATCAATTTCTCTTTGCTGAATCTGCAATAAATAATCTTTGCCCGAATACGCAATTGCTCTGAGTTCATCCAGCTCTGCATTGCAGCCATCGCGGATAATTTTCCCCTGATTCGTCAATATCGGAGCATCTTCTTTCAGCATATTTAAGATTCGTGTTGCCAGATATTCACACGGATTAATTTGTTCAGCAAGTTTTAATAATACGTGCTGCCCTTGCTCTTTCAGTACTTTTTGAATGGGCGCTAAACGTTCCAGTGAGCGTTTTAACTGTACCATTTCCCTTGGGTTCACTCGACGGGCAGCTACTTTAGAAATTAATCGCTCTAAGTCTCCGATCGGTTTTAATTCATCGTTGAGCGTAGTCGTTAAATCATTATTTTTAACCAGCAATTCTACCGTGTCAAGGCGTTCCTGTATAGGTGTTAATTCTTTTAAAGGAAGGATTAACCATTTCTTTAATAATCTTGCCCCCATGGGTGTCTTGGTATGATCCAGTATTTCAATAAGCGGCACGCCTTCGATTTGCTGTGCATTTACCAATTCCAGATTACGGATCGTAAACCGGTCAAGCCACACATAACGTTCTTCTTCAATACGGTTAACACGTGTAATATGTCCGACTTCTTTATGTTCCGTCTCATTCAGGTAATGAAGAATTGCGCCGGCAGATGTTATACCTTCGGCCAGTTCATCAATGCCGAACCCTTTTAAGGATGTTGTCTTAAAATGACGGATTAATAAATCGTATGTGAAGTCAAACATGTATACCCAATCTTCAAGTGCATAGGTATTGTATCTGTCTCCAAAGTGTTCTGCAAAAATTTCTTTTTTATTTTTGCAGAATAAAACTTCTGATGGCGAAAAGCTTTGTAATAATTTATCTATATAATGCCGGTCGCCCTGGGCAGTTATAAATTCTCCGGTAGAAATGTCAAGAAAAGAAACGCCTAAAATATCTTTTTGAAAATGCACAGATGCCAGATAGTTATTCTTGCTGACATCCAGCACATGGTCGTTATACGAAACACCCGGTGTTACTAACTCTGTAACGCCACGTTTCACGATTCCTTTTACAGATTTTGGATCTTCTAGTTGATCGCAGATTGCCACCCGCAAACCTGAACGGACAAGCCTTGGCAGATACGTATCTAATGAATGATGCGGAAAGCCTGCCAATGCGGTTTCTGATGCAGTACCATTTCCTCGCTTAGTAAGCGTAATGCCTAAGACTTTTGATGCCTTGATTGCATCTTCAGCAAATGTTTCGTAGAAATCTCCTACACGGAACAATAATAATGCGCCCGGATATTTTCCTTTAATGGCATAATATTGTTTCATTAAAGGGGTTTCAGCAACTTCTTTTGTCTTACTCAAAACAATAGCAGATAAGTGAGTGGATATTTTATTTCTTCAACCAATAGCTGATTTATTGAAGTCTCTTTTAATACAATACCAAAATATATTTTCAAATGCGTAGATTTGAACCTTACTTGTCAGGGTTTGATTTTCAATATATTTAACCTGTATTGTAAAAGATAAATTTAATGATTGGCTGTTGCATTTGCCAATTGAGTTATTCACACAACATTATGCTTCTGCCTTTATATAAGGGCTCAAAGAATATGAAAAAACTATCCATGGAAGAATTGAACCGCTTATCGGTTGATGCTTTTAAAAAAAGTAAAAAAACATCAATCATTGTGGTATTGGATAATGTGCGAAGTTTGCATAATGTAGGATCTTTTTTCAGAACAGGAGATGCTTTTCAGATTGAGAAAATTTATTTATGTGGGATAACAGGCACACCTCCAAATCGGGAAATTCACAAAACAGCTTTAGGCGCTACTGAATCTATTGAATGGGAATACGCAAAGGCTGCACTTGATTTTTTACCTCAGCTTAAAACCGAAGGGTATGCCATTCTTTCTATTGAACAAACAGATAAAAGTATTCCGCTACAGGAATTTGAAATTGATAAAGAAGGAAAATATGTGTTAATATTCGGGAATGAGGTATATGGTGTTTCGGAAGAAGTTATTCAGTTCTGTGACGAGGCAATTGAAATTCCGCAATTCGGAACCAAACATTCTTTTAATGTATCTGTTACCGGCAGCATTGTATTGTGGGATTTCTTCAGAAGAATTCATTTGTAGAATTACTTCAGCACAATCTCTTTATCGGTTACAGAAGATAAAAACGGTTTTAAGATGATCTCTGCATTCATTCGTGTCTGCTTTTCAATGCCCATCTTTTTAGCTGCATTTAACACTTGTGCTTCTGCCAGCTGATATGCTTTATCAATGATTTTTTTATCATCTTCAAAAAACCCCGTTTCAATGTCATAAATTTTTGAAGCCTGATGATCTATCTTAAAAGAACAGATTTCAGCAGGCGGCAGCGTTACAATCAATTGTTTATCTGTAATCTGAACTGCTGTTGAATCTATTTTTCGGAGATCAATACAACCGATTGCCTCACCTGAAACAATAAGCACAACTTTAGAATTTTTATCGTACCAGGGTGCAATTTCTTTGTGTTCAACAATATCTTTTATATAGAATTTACATAGCTCCAATTTGCCGAGTAATTCAATTTTTTCAATAATTATGTTATTTGTAATTTCGACATTATCATCCGTTTCTCCGATATTAAAAAAAGAACGGGAGCTTACATAGATATAAATACCCAATGCGCATATTACAAGCCATGGGAGAATTCTGAAAATAATTTTAACAGGCATATCGCTTAATGTTTTATATAGAATCTCTTATAAAATATACAGCTATTTTTGATAAACAGAAATAATTTCAGATTAAATAATAAATTCAGATTAAATAATAAATCCCGCTCACGTGGCGGGATTTATTATTTAATATCATATTTAATATTCTTAATCAACAATTGTAATTTTGCTTTTTAAGAATTCCCAATACTTTGGATCTTCTTCTTCGAATATCTCTTCTCCTTCAATTAAATAGGCTTCGTGCAATGTATCTTCTGCATCCTGCATTTCGCCTAATTCAAAATGACATTGGCCTGCACGCAATAATAAATATGGGTTATCTTCGCTATCTATACAACCCATTGCATGTTCAAACTGTGCCAAAGCGAGATCGTATTTTTCATCAAAAAAATGTACGTCGCCAATAGAAGATATGAGCCATGCAGAAGGCTCGTATTCTTCAATCGGCTCGGGCAATAAGGTTAATGCTTCATTATATTTAGCAATTGCTTCTTCGCTTTTTTCTTCTTCAAAAAGTAAGTCTGCTTCTTCGCATATTAAATCAATGCGATCTAAAATAACATCTGATAATTCTTTCATATATCTGCTGCTTTAAGCGGAATTTTCTTAATCTAAATATTTAATTTTATTCACTTCAGTAGCTGTTAAATATCTCCAGGAACCTCTAGGGATATTTTTCTTTGTTAAGCCTGCATACATTACACGATCCAGTTTCTGCACTTCGTAACCAAGCGATTCAAAGATACGACGCACGATTCTGTTTCTGCCTTCGTGAATTTCAATGCCAATTATTTTTTTGCTTGGGGAAATAATTGCAGCTTCATCCACTTTTACCGGACCATCAAATAAATGTATTTTACCATCTACAATTTTATCAAAATCTTCCGCTGTAATGGGTTTGTCCAATTCAACTTCATAGATTTTTTTAACTTTATTGGAAGGGTGTGTTAATTTCTGTGCAAGTTCGCCATCATTTGTAAACAACAGTAAGCCCGTTGTATTACGATCTAATCTGCCAACCGGATAAATGCGTTCTTTCGTTGCATTCGCCACCAATTGCATCACTGTTTTACGATCGTTCTCATCTTCCATTGTGGTGATGAAATCTTTCGGCTTGTTCAATAATACATATACAGATTTTTCCGGATTGAGTACTTTGTTATTGTATTTAACAGAATCTCCGGGTTTAACTTTGTACCCAAGTTCTGTAACAACAACGCCATTTACTTTTACGGTACCTTCTAAAATCAGCTGATCTGCTTCGCGGCGCGAACAAACGCCTGAATTGGATATGTACTTGTTTAAGCGTATATCAAATGATTCCGGAGCACTTACGTTAGCGTTGTTAGGGCGCTGTTTGCTAAGTTTGTCCAATTTATTTTCGTACGCTTTTCTGCCTTTCTTAACTTCTGCTTTATCAAACTTAGGCTTGTGTTCTTTTTGCCCACCTTCATTAAAATCATCGTCGCTATCGAAATCGTCGTTGCTCACATCTCTTCTTCCGCGTGGTTTTGCTTCCGGATCTTTGTTATCAAACGTTTTTCTTGGCGCATCTGATTTGCGTTTAAAGCTGCCGGACTCTTCTCTTGATGATACAGAACGTTTGTTCGGAAACTTCGCAGCATCTCCGCCACGAGTGTTTCTGAAATCTGTGTCTCTTTTCGTACCAAATGATTTTTTTACTGCAGACGGACGGCCTTCGCCTGCTCTGTTTTTATACTTTGCCGGACCTTCGGCTCTTTTTGTATACGACCGTTTAGCTGGTACACCTCTCTCTGCTCCTCTTGATTCAGAGCGGGCATCTTCATTTGATGGACGTACGCCTCTTTTGATATAAGGGCTCTTTGTATCATCCGAACGCTTATCGTATGGAATGAATTTTTCTTCTTTATCTGAATCGAAGTTTTGCTTGACAGGTCTTTTACCTGAAGGCCCTCTGCCAACATCTCTCCGGGATGTTTCAAATTTTTTAGGTTTCGATTGGGTAGTTCTTTTTGAACCATACAGATCCTTTTCTTCTTTCGGCCCTTTTGAGAAATCACCGGTACTTCTTGATGAAGAAGATCTTTTAGAAGAAGCCTTTTTATCAAAACCTGAACGCGACGATGAACGGCCTCCTGCCTCTCCACGAGAAGAAGATGATCTTGTATTAGCTGATTTTGGACCACGGCCGCTTTCTGATGCATTGGTTCTGCCCTTAGACGAAGCAGGCCCGCTACTAGCAGGCCTCTTGTTATTATTCGTTCTCTGTTTGCTCATTTTGTGTGCTTGTATCTTCCGGCAAATCGTTGTGAGGTTCTTCCGGAATTTCCTCAATGTCCGGAATTTCTTCTATTGTGATTTCCTCGCCGCTGATTTCGGCTATTGCCTGACTGGCCAAGGCATTGAATTCCGGATCATTCACCTCGCCGATCTCATTCACTTCGGAAGTGAAATCTTTAGGCGAAGGTAAGTCTTTTATATTGTTTATCCCGAAATATTCTAAAAACTTCTGGCTTGTACCGTATAGAATCGGCCTGCCGACACCGTCTGATTTACCTTGAATTTCAACCAATTCTTTTTCTAACAGCTTTTGCATTGCATAATCGCAGTTTACACCACGAATCTGCTCTATCTGACCTTTGGTGATCGGTTGCTTGTATGCAACAATCGCCATTGTTTCTAAAGCTGATGTAGACAGACGCTTCTTGGATTTTTGTTTCAGGAAAATACCCAGACTTGATTGATAAGCCGGCTTTGTCATGAATTGATACCCGCCACCAATCTGTAGAATCTGAAACGGATATATTTCATCTTCATATTTAGAAAGCAAACCATCAATGGCATTCAGAATGTCGTCCAATGGAATTTCTGCTTCAAACATTTCCGACATACACTGACGAATCTCGTCTGGTTTTACCGGATCTGTTGCGCAGAAAATGATACTTTCAATATGATTTTGTAAGAAATTCATTTATTGTGTTATTATTTTCTTTGTTCTTTTGCTTCAATTGTATGCTGCGTATGTGGTACCAGTTTTAATCTTTCTTTTGGGATTAACTTACCTGTAACAATGCAAATTCCGTATGTTCCGTTTTGAATACGGGCATAGGCATTTTCCAATTGAAGAATAAATTTTTGCTGACGGGCTGCAAACGCACTGAAACTTTCTTTTTCAAGAACATCTGCACCATCTTCCAGCATTTTGATATTGCCGGTTGTATTATCTGTGCCTTCATCATTTTTACGGTTCAGCACTTCTTTTGCAAATTGAAATTGCTTACGTGCCGTATCCAGTTTTTCTACAATGATTGCTTCAAATTCTTTCAGCTCTTCTTTTGAGTAGTGTGTACGATCGTCCTTAGGAGCATTCATCGTACGCTGAAGATAGGCTGGCTCTTGTTTCAGCAAAGGCATATTTTTGGGTACCTGTGGAGTTGTCTCTTTAGGAGATGCTTTTCCTTTGTCGTCTTTTTTCACTTCTTTCTTTTTGGAAACGGGCTTAGCAACAATTTTTTTCGTTTTAGGAGTAACAGCTTTCACTGAAGTCTTTTTAGCGGGAGTTGCTTTGGCAACAGCTTTTTTAGTAACTTTCTTTGAGACGGTCTTTTTGGCAACTTTGGTGGTAGCTTTCTTGACTACTGTTTTTTTCGTTGCGGCTTTCGCAGGTTTTGCAGCTTTGACAACTTTTTTTGTAACAGACTTCTTTTTACTCGTACTCATAACTAAAAACTAATGTTATTTAATGAACGTGTTACCTAAAAACCTATACAAAAATAAGATAAAAAAAGTTACATACACGTCTGGTTTATCCACAAAACACGATATATTTTCAATACTGTGAAGTACTTAGAGCTATTTTAGATGTAAAAGTCTTCCCATCCGGCGACCACCATTCTGCAACGGCTACATATATTCCATCTTCCAGTGTGCCGCCGCCATGTTGTTGTCCGTTCCATTGAAATGTATTTGAAGAGCCAAGTAACTGATTTATACATAAATCCTCTATCCGTTCGCCGGAGAGTTTATAAATACTGATATTGGCAAAGCATCCATTGACCATTTGATTCAGATGCAACAAGGCATAATCATCTGCACCATTCAGATTCGTTGTTACATGGCATGGATTACAGTAAAATATTTTTTCCGGAATATCTCCGCTTAGATAATTCTGAGAATTAATGTAACCAGGTGTACATTTTGATGCCGACGAAGTCCAGTTACTGCCTGAAAAAAATGCTTCCGAAGCTATAATTTTTTCTAATGAGATGCCTTCATCATTTCTGTTCAATGGATTTTGGAACTGATCTCCGTAATAGATCTGGTCTAGCGTATCAGCATTATTACTGGTAAAAGTCAGACAGCCGCCATCATCCGGCAGGGATAAAAATCCTTTTAACTGAACACAGTTTTTGCTTATGGTATTGGTATATTGCTGCTTTAAGATTACGGAGTCGCCAGTCAATACTTTGTAACCTAAAGGTTCTATGATTATATCTCCGGCTATCGTTACTTGCTGTATTGGTTTCTCTGCTACTTTGTTGTAATAATGTGTATTTTTTAACTGGATATAATTTCTGGTTGTATTGTGTAATTCAATAAAATCAACTCCTCCGGTATATGGATTATACAGCACTTCATTTATATAGACATCTCCCTTTTTAATATTTTCAGGATAAATAACCAAAATCTCTTTTCCGATAAATTGCATATTGTTTCTACACGTTTTTACAGAATCAACATACAGAGCCGTTGAACTTCCTTCGGACACCGGCGTTTCAAACAATATACTGATTGATGTTGAGAATTGTGATCTTTGGTTTTGTAATGAATGAACTGGAGTTTCTGATGAAATATTCTTTAACTCAATAGTTACAACACTATTGATGTCAATTAAAAGATTGTCTGCTGCGATAATTAATGGTGTTATTTCCATGGCTGACCAGTGTGCAAGATTATTTATTAAACCAGGTGTGCCGCCGCTTTGTGCAGAAGAAAAATCAATATTCAGATAAAAGCTACAATCATCCGGCAGCTCTTTTCTTTCAATTGAATAACCGCCATCCCGTCTGTTGTCATTCGTTAACGCTGTCAATTCATAATGAATATAATCAATCAGTATCGAATCGTTTGCCCATAAAAATAATGAATCGGCACTATTATTCAGGCTTGGCAAAGACGAGACCTCTATGCAGTTTTTTATTTCTAAAAGCGAACAGCCGCCCGATGAACAAACAACAACAACAGAATCTGGTTTTAATAAATATGCTGGGCACTTTGCTCTGGTTGAAGGATCTGAAATGCTGCACGTTGCCATATCAATAATTTCTTCTGATGTATTTAACAATTCTACCCATTCAATTTCAGGCAAGCCAACAGAAGGACTGGGATCACTCATCCACTCTGTAAACCGCACTTTGCCGACATAAAAGGTTACGACCTTTTTTATTTCAATCTGTTTATTGAAAAGCGTGTCTCCATTTATCGCAATAACATTATTCAGATATCCGCTAAAACTTCCTGTATGAACCGGGGCGGCAAATTTTAGTTCTATGTACGTACTAAAAAATGTTGTGGCAAATGCAATACCAAAGTCTATATTGAGCTTAATAGCAGCAGGCATCTGTAGGGTGTCAGAGAAGTAAATTTTAAGATCTGAATCTCCATCAAATACATAATTCTGCACAGTGAATAGCTGTTGCATGCTAATATCGTCAAAATAAAATTTATCCCTGCGTGTAGAAGAATACACACACCTTATTCCTGAATACGGAAAGCTTTTAGCTATATTATGCTGCCCTTCTGCCTGTTTTGTAAAAGTATGATTTCCCGTTATATCTGTATACAACTCCCAGTTACCGGCAGCATTTTTATATACACGCACTCTGCATGAAACTGTGCTTGCTCCGACCAATCCTGCAGCACTTGCGAGTACAGTATATTTAACAGTTTCGTCCTGATAAATTAATTCAATTTTATCTGTGCTCCCTGAAGCGCCTCCGATTTTCAAATAGTAAGAAGCATTTGTTTCATCGCTTAGATCGTCTGTTGAAGAGAGTAAATAAAAGTTGGCATAATTTGTTGATGAAGCGGCAAAAGCATAACTAACATAGAATTCCCATTGCAAATCTTTTGCCTGTAGTGCCGGCCACACAAGAGCTGCGGATGTAGTACCTGTTGGTGCATTCAGATGCAATTGTTTATCTGCAGTAATCTCAAAATACGTGCGTTGCCCGGCCCAGTCTGATGGCAAAAGCCCGTCTGTAAAATCGTATTTCTGCGCATGGATTTGAAAGCAGAAGAAAATAAAAACTCCTGTAATAAAGGGTATTAAATTGAGATTCATAGCAGTACTAAAATTTAAGTAACCTGCAGGGCAGGTAAAAAACATCGGTTGAATAAGTGAAATTAGGAGAAAAAAAGTGGTAAATTGTGACTCTTTTTAAAAAGTGTTAATTAATTAACTAAAGTAAACAAATGAAAGTAGCTGTAGTTGGCGCTACCGGTTTGGTAGGAACCCAAATGCTTAACGTTCTTAAAGAGCGTAATTTCCCTATAACAGAGCTAATCCCTGTCGCTTCTGAAAGATCTGTTGGTAAAGAAGTTGAATACAATGGTAAGAAGTATAAAGTAGTAACTGCTGAAACAGCTATTAAAATGAAACCCGAAATTGCTGTATTTTCAGCAGGTGGCGGCACATCACTTGAACTTGCTCCATTATTTGCAGCAGCTGGCACAACTGTTATTGATAATTCTTCTGCATGGAGAATGGATCCGACTAAAAAGTTAGTTGTTCCTGAAGTAAATGCTAAGGTATTGACTAAAGAAGATAAAATTATTGCAAATCCAAACTGCTCTACCATTCAGATGGTAGTAGTACTGGAGCCATTGCATAAAAAATATAAAATCAAACGTGTAGTTGTTTCTACATATCAGTCTGTAACCGGTACAGGCAAAAAAGCAGTTGATCAGTTGTTTGACGAACGTAAAGGAGTGATGGATGGCGTTAAAGCATATCCATATCAAATTGATTTAAATTTGTTGCCTCATATCGACGTATTCCAGGAAAATGGTTACACGAAAGAAGAAATGAAAATGATTCTGGAAACAAATAAAATTATGGGTGATGATTCTATCAAAGTTACTGCAACTACGGTACGTGTACCAGTAATTGGCGGCCACTCAGAGTCAGTAAACATTGAATTTGAAAATGACTTTGACATAAAAGAAGTAAAAGAATTGCTTTCAAGAGCACCGGGTATTATTCTTAAAGATGATCCGTCCAAATTAGAATATCCAACTCCTATGGATGCGCACAACAGAGATGAAGTTTTTGTTGGCCGTATCCGTAGAGATGAGTCTCAGCCCAAAACGCTGAACTTATGGATCGTTGCAGACAACCTGCGTAAAGGCGCTGCAACAAATGCTGTTCAGATTGCTGAATATTTGGTAGCCAATAAATTGGTTTAATAAAAAAATCAAAGAGGGCATCTTAAACAGGATGTCCTCTTCATTTTTCTTACATGCACGCACACACTGCCGGCACAAGTTTTTAGTTTCTTTTTCTCTTTTCACTATATTGCATAAAATACGCATGTGCTCTTATGATTAAATCAATGACAGGTTACGGTTCTCATACTGCTGAGAACGATAAAATTTCAGTAACAGTAGAAATCAAATCACTAAACTCTAAATTTTTAGATTTAAATCTTCGTCTTTCAAAAGAATATTCTGACCGGGAATTAGAAATCCGGAACTTATTAAACAATACAATTGAGCGTGGCAAAGTCGGTTTAAACATTGATGTACAGTCCAAAGGTGGTATAAAAGCCAAAGTTTTTATCAATCGTGAACTTGTAGCATTATACTACAATGACCTTAAAGAAACAGCAGCCAGTGTTGGAGCAACAGATTCAGATCTTTTTAAACTTGCTTTGCAGATGCCTAAAGCAATGGAATCTGAAGCAGAAAATATAGACAATACTGAGGAGTGGTTACTTATTCAAAAAGTATTAAATGAAGCGATTGCTAAATGTAATGCATTCAGACAAGATGAAGGAAATACACTTGCCTTGAAATTTAAAGAATACATTCAAACAATTGGCGATTGCTTGGCAAAGGTTGAAACATTTGACCCACAACGTATCGAAGCAATCCGTACACGTATCCGTCAGCATTTTGATGAATATAGCAAATCAGAACAGCTTGATAACAGCCGCTTTGAACAGGAATTAATTTTTTATATTGAAAAATTAGATATCAGTGAAGAAAAAGTGCGTCTTCGGAGTCATTTAAATTACTTCCTGGAATCTATGGATATACCCGAACCAAGCGGGAAAAAGTTAGGTTTTATTGCTCAGGAAATAGGTCGTGAAATAAATACGATTGGTTCTAAAGCAAATGATGCAAATATTCAGCGTTTTGTTGTACAAATGAAAGAAGAATTGGAAAAAATTAAAGAGCAGGCATTAAATATTCTATAAAGACTTCTCTTTATTTTCTTTTGTAACATCCCCATATATAACTCCTACAAAAATTGATATTACACCGATATTTGAGTGTAATATATTATCCTGTTTTGTAAACTGTAAGGTATTTTCTAACGGTAAATTTAACCAGGTAGATACCACAAAGAAAATCATTAGCCAGCCTGTTAGTATCAAATATGTCCGGATTGCCAATAAATTATTGGTCAGCAACATTATTGCCGCTAATATCCCATAGTTTACACGATACAATTTAATAGCTACCCCTTCTGTTGCAAAAGGTATTTTATTCGGCATAAAATAACTCGCAACAGCAATTGCAGACATTAAAACTGCTGATAACAATAAGAACCAATAATTAGGATTTTTATATTGAGTCATTTAATTCTTTCTTCTTTCAACTATCATTCAAATCTTCTAAAAGTACGGTTATTTTATTGCGGGCCTTCGGGGCGATATTGACAACTCAATAGACATCAATTTGCAATAAATGAATATTTTGAGAACAATTCAATGAATACTTGTTAAATATATTATATTGTATATAACGGGAATGTCTTCTGAAGGTTGTTTAGGCTGTAATTCATTTTAAAATAAGGTACTTACAAACTGAACACGAGCATGTATGTTACTGTATGAATTACGCATTTTGAATTTATAAACTTCGGACTAATAGCATTTTGGTAAAATCTTAGCGAATAATATTCTTGCTTTTACAGAATAAAAGTTTGTTTTTCTGATTCACATGCCTATTTTTGTCTACTCAAAAATCAATTACCTGGTAATTGATTTATAAAGAAGAGGGGAGAGAACGGGCTCTTTGAACCTCTAGCAACCTCCGGGAGCAAATCCAGAAAGGTGCTAATTCCTGACCTGAATAAACAGGGCATATAAATTAATTACAGAATGAACAAACGCAATTCGCTAGGTGCAGGTCTAGCAATCGATTTATCTTATACGCATACCCAATCTCTGCCCAACACACATAGTGTGTTCAGTAAGATGCCTTATTCTATTGTCGCACTTTTAACAGTTTTGCAATAATGGAATATCACGTTTTTACATATAAGAATCCTGTTATACTTGAATCCGGAGCTGTATTGCCTGAAGTACGCATTCAATATTCTACTTTAGGAGAACGAACTGCAGCCGATGATAATATTGTCTGGATTTGTCATGCCCTTACTGCAAACTCTGACGCAGAGTCGTGGTGGCCCGGACTTGTAGGTAATGATTATTTATATAATCCCGAAGAACACTTTATTGTTTGTGCAAATATTCTTTCGTCGTGCTACGGCACAACCGGACCAACAGAAACTAATCCCGAAACAAACAAGCCATATTTTTTATCTTTTCCCGTAGTAACAATCCGCGATATGGTAACGATTCATGATATTTTAAGAGAACATCTTCAGATACAGAAAGTCCATACATTAATCGGTGGTTCGTTAGGCGGACAACAAGCTATGGAATGGGCAATTCAAAAACCTTCTCTTTTTAAACATTTGATTTTATTGTCTACCAATGCATTTCATTCTCCCTGGGGAATTGCATTTAATGAATCGCAACGCATGGCGATTGATATGGACCCGACATGGAAAAATGCATCGCTTGATGCGGGCCGCGAAGGCTTGAAAACTGCACGTGCCATTGCAATGTTATCTTACAGAAGCTACGAAACATATGTCGAAACACAGAGCGAGGAAGATAGTAGCAAAACAGATGATTATAAAGCAATTACTTATCAGCATTATCAGGGCGACAAACTTGTAAAACGTTTCAATTGTCACTCCTATTGGTATTTATCTAAAGCAATGGATAGCCATCATGTTGGAAGAAACAGAGAAAGTGTAGAAGCCGCTTTAGCTCAGATTACTGCCAGATCGCTTGTAATTGGCATTTCAAGCGATATACTTTTTCCCGTTTGCGAACAGGAATTTGTCGCAAAACATATTACAGGCGCTTCCTATGTTTGTATTGATTCGCTATATGGTCATGATGGTTTTTTAACTGAAATAGAAAAACTTGATGTTGTTATAAGAAATTTCTACTCTCAATAACCGCTTTGAATTAAACGCATTTTTCTAGTGTAAAAGGACGATTTTTTGCTAAATTTCGTTATTATTGGAATAAACCGATTTGTTTTCTTTTCAACACCCCTAACCTACTTCGTATGAAAAAATTCTTAAAGATCTCTGGTATATCCATTGGAGTCTTACTGTTAGCAATGCTGATTTTGCCATTTTTATTCAAAGACAAAATTAAAGGAATTATTGATGAACAGATTAAAAAAAATATAAACGGAAATGTATGGTATAATGCTGAATCTTTCAGTTTATCTTTCTTTTCTCACTTCCCGAATCTTTCTGTTTCTATAAATGACATTGGCTTAATGTCAAATGTTAAGGAATTCAAGGGCGACACATTGTTTGCTGCAAAAGAGTTCAGCCTTACCGTTGATGTCATGAGCATTTTCGGCGATCAGATAAAAATCAAAGGTATCTTTCTGGATCAGCCAAAAGTGGTTACTATTTTTGATAAAAGCGGCAAGATGAGCTGGGATATTACATTTCCCGACACTACTACACAAACTCCCGCTACTCCCCAACAACCGAGTACTATGAAAATGAGCATTGAAAAATGGGAAATCAAAGATGGTACAATCATTTACGATGATCAGACAATGCCGATGTACGCTGAATTAAAACATTTTGACCACACCGGCAGCGGCGATATTAGTGCAGATATTTATGATTTGAAAACATATACAAAATCAACAAACGTATTGGTTGAATACGATGGCACAACCTATTTAAGCGGACAAACAGTTACTGCTGATGCAGCTATGAATATTGATATGGGGAAATCAATTTACAAATTTCTTGATAACGAGTTTTCTGTAAATGATTTCAAATTTGGTTTTGATGGCGCGATCGAAATGCCGGCAGATGATATCAAAATGAATATCACGTACAATGCTAAAGAAACAGCTTTTAAAAATTTACTTTCATTAGTGCCGGCTGTTTACAATAAAGATTTCGAAAAAGTAAAGACCGATGGCGTCATTGGTTTTGACGGATATGTAAAAGGTATTTACAACGCCAAAACAATACCCGGGTTTGGCTTGAACATGATTATTAAAAACGGTTTTTTTCAATATCCTGATCTACCGGATGCTGTGAAAAATATCAATATGGATTTACATGTTGATGACAAAGATGGTATCATGGACCACACGGTTGTTAACTTAAAAGAATTCCACATGGAGATGGGGCAAAACCCAATTGACATGCGTGTATTAATGAATGGTATGAACCCATATGATATTGATGCAAATGTAGTTGCTAAAATCAAGCTGGAAGACGTTGAAAAGTTTTATCCCATTCAAGGAACAACGCTTAAAGGTTTATTCGGAATAGATGTTAAAGCAAAAGGTAAATACAGCGATACACTTAAGCTTATGCCAATGGTTTCAGCTAAAATGGATCTTACAAATGGTTACATTAAATCTTCTGAATTCCCTAAGCCGATTGAAAATGTAAATGTAAAAGCTGAAGCGACAAGCGACGGCAATATGAAAACTTCCACATTCCTGCTTGATTACTTTAAATTATTGTTAGACGGTGAGCCGTTTGAAATGAAAGCATTTGTGAAGAATTTTGATGATCCGAATTATGAAGCATCTGTGAAAGGTATTATCGACTTAGCTAAAATGACGAAAATTTATCCGATCGATAACACTACGCTTACAGGCCGCATAAATGCAGATATGACAACTAAAGGTATTTTATCTGAAGTACAGGCCGGGAACTATAAGAACACCCAAACAAGCGGTAGTTTAGCTATTTCAGATCTTGTATATAAAAGCTCAGACCTGCCTCAGGGGTATACAATGAAAACAGGTAAGCTGACGCTTACACCAGAGCGCTTCAATATTGAGTCCATGATTGGTATGCTTGGCAAAAGTGATTATGATATTACAGGGTATATGTCAAATTACATGGGATATATGTTTGGCGGAAAAGACACAACTATCCATGGTGTAATGACAATGGCATCAAAGAAATTTGATGTGAACGAATGGATGACGGATGATCCTGCTCCGGCAACAACAACACCTGCTGCAGAAACACCGATGGAAATTGTTGAAGTGCCGAAAAATATAGATGTTACATTTAATGCAGCAATGGATCAGGTGCTTTACAGCAATATGGACATGACTAATATGAAAGGTGCTATTGTTGTTAAAGATGGCATTGTGAATATGAACAATCTGAATTTTAATTGCATTGGCGGAACATTCTTATTCGGAGGAACATATAACACTCAGGATATGAAAAAACCTTCTTTTAGCATGGACATGAATATGAAAGATGTTGCTGCAAAAGAAGCGTACAAAACATTTAATTCTGTTAAGAAAATGGCGCCGATTGCGAACTATGTAGATGGAAATATCAGCCTTGCTATTAAAATGGCTGGCTTACTGGACAACGAAATGATGCCTGTATACAGCACATTAAACGGAAATGGTTCTTTAAGTTCAAGTTCATTAAAAGTGTTGAGTAATCCGGTACTTGGCTCTGTAGCAAGCTTGACAAAGATTAAAAACATGGATCCTTTAGAGATTAAAGATCTTAAGATTAATTTCAGGATTGAAAATGGAGCATTAATCATTGCGCCGTTCAACATAGCTTCAGGTGAATCCAAACTTGCTGTAACAAAAGGTGCCAATTACCTTGACGGCAGCGTTGATTATGACATGCAGCTAAATACACCTTCCGGGGCACTTGGCAATGAAGCCAACAAAGCTATCGCCGGATTGGTTGGAAATAACAGCATCGGTCTTCCACCAAACATTATCATTGATCTGAATGTAAAAGGTCCATACGATAAAACAAAAGTTACGATTGTTAAAACAAATTTTGGCGAAGTAAACAAAACTGCGTTAAAAGATGCGGCTGTGAATGAGCTTAAAAACAGTGCGCAGGCAAAACAGGCGCAGGCTGAAATTGATAAGGCAAAGGCTCAGGCTGATGCTGAATTACAAAAACAAAAAGATGCTGCAGCAGCCGAATTACAAAAACAACAGGATGCAGCAAATGCTGAGTTGAAAAAACAACAGCAGATTTTAGATCAAAAGAAAAAAGCAGCTGAAGACTCTGCTAAAAAAGCAGCAGCAAATTCGCTGAAGAAAAATCTGCCTAAATTTTAATATGTATTGAATCACATTGTTGGATGTAAAAGATGGTAAAGCTACCTTTTTACATCCAACTTTATACCTGAATACTTTTGGTATAAAAATTGAATAATATTGTTCAGAATTTAATTAACAGTTTATAACACACGCATACAAAAATGATTTCTATTAAACTCCGCTTACTGTCGCTTTTATTACTGCTTAGCTCCTTTTCTGCTTCCTACGGAGCAGGTAAGCCTCAGGGATACGATATTAAAGTTCAGATTAAAGGAATTAAACAAGCAGATACAGTTTTTCTGGCCCGTTATTATGCAGACAAACGTTTCTATCAGGATACGGCAATTGCTGATGCAAAAGGCACTGTAGTATTTGCTGACACAGCTCATTTAAAAGAAGGTATGTATTTTTTATTATTACCCGGACAAAAGATTTTCGATTTTATTCTAAATCCATCTACACTTTCGTTTTCAATTAATGCTGATAATCTTGTTCAGTCTGCGCAGTTTAAAAATTCTCCGGACAATACATCATTTTATGATTATCAAAAGTTTTTTGCGAATCAAAAAACTTCAGCAGATTCTATAAATACGCTGATGAAAACTGCTGATGAAAAACAAAAAACTGTTTATAAAAAACAACTCGCAGCAATAGATTCTACCATGCTGGCTTATATTCAAAACTTCTTAGCTTCAAACCCTAAAAGTTTATTTACTTCAATTTTGAATACGACAAAAGAGATTGATGTTCCACCTGCCCCTAAACGTGCAAACGGAACTATAGACTCAACGTGGCAATATCACTACTACAAAAAACATTATTTTGACAACGTAAACTTTAACGACGAACGATTGATCCGTACGCCGGTACTTGTAAGCAAGGTCGATAATTATTTTAAGACGCTGGTTATTCAAAAACCGGATTCCATTATAAAAGAAGTTGATATGATTATAAATAAATGTCAATCTTCTAAAGACTTGTTTGAATACTTTGTAAGAGAATATACGTACAAATACGAAACCTCTCAGGTTATGGGAATGGATGCCGTATTTGTACATCTTGGCAAAGAATATTATATGAAAGGAAAATGTTTCTGGGCAACACCTGAAACAGTTAAAAAGATAACAGAGCGTGTAACGTTATTAGATCCGTTATTGCTCGGCAAAAAGGCTCCAAACCTATATATGACCGACACTACAGGCACATACCGTTATTTGTATGATGTTTCGGCAAAGTACACAATCTTATTCTTTTGGGATTCTCAATGCGGCCACTGCCAGCAGGAAACACCAAAACTCTATGACTGGTGGTTAAAAAATCGTGCAAAAGGTATTCAGGTGTATGCTGCCAATATTGAACGTAAGGACGAAGAGTGGTTAAAATTTATTCGTTCAAAAAATATTCGCAGCTGGTTAAATGTCCGTGATTCTAAAAACCATACAGATTTTAAAATTACGTATGATATTTATGCGACACCGGTTTTATATGTATTGGATAAAAATAAAGTAATTATTGCAAAACGTATTGGTTATGAAAATCTGGATGATTTTTTAACTCAATATGAAAAAAGTTTACAGACAAAATAATGGCTTTAGCATTTAAAGAATGGGCCTGCATTGTTGATGCCTTAGGAAAAGGAAAGCAAAGTATTATACTTCGCAAAGGAGGCATACATGAGGAAGGATCTGGTGATTTTGAACTGAAAGGAAAACAGTTCATTCTCTTTCCTACTCTTTTTCATCAGGCCGATGAAATGATCAAACCTGACTGGCGCCCATTTTTAAGTGATACACGTTTTCATAAAACCGAAGGTAAGGTTGATATAAAATATTATGTTCAGGTTGCAGATGTGGCAATACTTACTGATTGGGAACAAGTAAAAAAGCTTTCGCCCTATCATGCGTGGCAAGAAGAAATTATTAAAGAGCGTTTTGAGCGTTGGGGAAACAGTATTCATTTGCTGATTGTGCAGGTGTTTGAGTTTGGAGCATCTTTTCAATTGGATCTGTTACCTGAGTACGGAGGCTGCAAATCGTGGCTGGAGATCGATAAGCCTATCGATTTTATTGGCCGACCGATTGTTAACAGAACTATTATTTAAGATATATGTCTTCGCAACCGAACAATCCTTTACACGGGAAAACGCTTGAAATGATTTTGAATGAGCTGGTTGATGAATACGGCTGGGATGAGCTTGGCCGGATGATTACAATTAACTGTTTTACAATAAACCCGAGTATAAAATCCAGTTTAACTTTTTTGCGAAAAACTCCGTGGGCACGAAAAAAAGTGGAGGATTTATATTTGGCTATGATCCGTTAATGAATTTTATTGATTTCTTTTAAAGTTATTATTTATGCAGATTTTAAAATGTGCGTTTTTTATTTTGATGGGATTGCTTTTTATAACATGTAAGAAAAAACATTCGGATCCTACCCCTGCAGCAGTAGTTCCTCCAACGGTATACTATGCAAAATATACGCTTCGCGATTCTTCTTACAATTTCTCATCTGCTAAATATGTTACGCCCTCGTTCGGTACGGATCAGGTGGCATGCAGAATAAGTCTTCCAACTGATTTTTATAACGATATTGAAATTACTTTTCAGGAAAAAAGCAGCGATGTACAGTTAACATATTCCCGGTTAAAAGCGCTTGAAAAAACATATGTTCCTATTCAATATGATGTTGATGAAAACAATGGTCCGCAGCCGGATTCCGGAATATACGTCAGCATTACATACGCAAATCCTAATGAAAGTTATTTTACAGACAATGTTTCAAAACAAGATCAGAAAGGTTCTTTCTATATCCAATCTGTAACACCTCTGGCTTCTACTGCATTTTCTCCCAATACAAAAAGGTGTGAAATAAAAGGAACGTTTAATTGTACAATGTTCTGCTCAGATTACAACAATTACGAACTAACAAATGGAACGTATTATTTATTATATGAGTTCTGGCCGGAGTAATTAAAGCTATGCTTTTAATTCTTCTAATGCCAACCAGGCCATCAGGCCTGTCCCTGTTTGTAAAGCGGTTTCGTCAATATCAAATGTTGGTGTATGCACACCTGATGTAATTCCCTTTTCTTCATTGCGAATGCCTAAACGGTAAAAGCATGCGTCAATTTTTTGTGAATAATAAGCAAAATCTTCTGCAGCCATCCACAGATCCAAATCAACTACATTCTCCTGACCTAAAAAATCTATGGCTGCGTTCTTCATACGTTTGGCAAGTGCAGGTGCATTCTGTAGAAATGGATAACCATCCATAATTTGGATGTCGCATGTTGCGCCCATGGATTCTGCAATACCTGTAGCCATTTTTTTAATACGCTGCTTGGCTTCTGCTCTCCACTCTTCGTTTAATGTTCTGAAAGTTCCTTCAATTTTTACTTCATCCGGAATCACATTTGTTGCACCCATGCCTGCAATTTTGCCAAACGATAATACAGCAGGAATACGCGGATCGCAATTCCGGCTTATCACTTGTTGAAGTGCAACAATTATATGCGAAGCAATTAAAATAGGGTCAATGTTTTTATCCGGCATAGCAGCATGACCACCCTTGCCTTTAACTGTAATATATATTTCGTCTGCACTAGCCATATACATACCTTCTCTGAACCCTACTTTCCCTGCAGGAATCAAAGCCATTACATGTTGTCCGATAATATTATGTGGTGCAGGATTTTCAAGCACACCTTCGTTGATCATTAACGATGCGCCGCCAGGAAATTTTTCCTCGCCTGGCTGAAAAATTAATTTTATTGTGCCTTCAAACTGGTCTGTAACCTGACTTAAAATTTTTGCTGTTCCTAATAAAGATGAAGTATGCACGTCATGTCCGCATGCATGCATAACGCCAATATTGGTTGATTTATATAGAACGGCATTTTTCTCTTCAATCGGCAATGCGTCCATATCAGCACGCAGCGCAATAACCTTCGATGCCGGATTTTTCCCTTCAATCAGTGCCACGATACCTGTGCCTGCAATACCGGTTTCATGTTTTATACCAAACGAAGTAAGCAGACCAGACACATATTTACTTGTGTTATATTCTTCAAATGACAATTCCGGATTTGCATGAATATACCTTCTAAACCCGATAACGTCTTCAGAAATGGTTGCTGCTAATTGTTGAATGCGTTGCTTTAACTCCATGCTATCGAATTAAATTTATCTGATCAGGAACAATCATTGCATTCGGAAAATTTTTCTTTAAATCGTTTAACATATAATTAGCTTCGACTCTGTCTGTATAGTCTCCTACTTTTACACGAAAACTTGGTTGTTTGTATTGATTGTAAACATCAAGATCTGAATTATATGCATATACACGCTCTCTCACTCTTTGCGCTTCATCACTACTGGTTCCGGTATACACAAGTATACGAAATCCTTGCACGGTAGAGTATTTCTTATTCTGATCAATCAGTGAATCCTCACGAAGAGCGACTTTCTGGGCAACATCATAGGTATATGTTGTATTCACAGATGTCTTAGGAGTAGTATTCGGATTTTTTGCAGAAAGCGTATCGGGATTAATAAAAGCCGGACGTACAGTACTCAAATCCTCATAATAAGAATCCGCAGCTTTGTGTTTCTGCGACATAGCGGCACACGAGCTCAAAGCAAGGATACTTATAATTGTTATGGATTCAAGAACTGCTTTCATGACACTTCTCATGCTTTTAATTTCAATAATCTATTCTTCTATTAAAACACATTTATTGTTCATCAAATCATCTTCAACTGCTTTATATTTGATATCACGCTTTACGCTTCCATCCATATATTGGACAGAAACTTTGTCGTTTCTATTAGCAATTTTTTGAGAACGTAATGGTTCTGCCTTAGGAGCAGGCGCTGCTTCTTCCGTTTGTTGTGCACCACTGCCGCCACCAAACGCTGAACCTGCTTCATCTTTCGTTTCTTTGTATTTCGGTTGCTGAACAGGTTGCTGTTTCAATTCTCTAACAGGCACTGTATCCTGTTTCGGAATATCTGCCTTGAATAAGAATGATACAATATCTGCATTTACGGTGTATACAAATTTTTTGAATAACTCAAACCCTTCAAATTTATAAACCAGTAATGGGTCTTTCTGCTCGTATGCAGCATTCTGAACTGATTGTTTCAGTTCATCCATTTCACGCAAATGATCTTTCCAATGCATGTCAATAACAGCAAGTGTTATGTAACGTTCAATAGATTGTTCTAGTGTATGTGAATCTTTTTGTGCAAGTTCTTTGAGCGCAGCAATCACATTGATATTTCTCTTTCCATCTGTAAATGGAATTACAATATTTTCTATACTGTCACCACGCGTCAGTAACAATTCATTGAACGTAGGTTGAGTTTTTTCTTTTACGATAGCAATTTTTTGTTCATAATGTTTTAAAACTTCTTCGTAGAATGATTTAACCAACGTATCTGCATTTGTTTTTTCAAATGCGTCTTGAGAGATATTTGGTATTACGCCAAATACGGTTATAGCACGTAGTTTAAAGTTGTCGTAATTTTTTGTTGTGTGTGCACCATACACGATATCTTCGCACAAATCAAAGATCATGTTTAAGATATCAAGCTTCAAACGTTCGCCATACAGTGCATTCTTTCTTCGTTTATAAATTACAACACGTTGCGAATTCATTACGTTATCGTATTCAAGTAAACGCTTGCGCTGTCCAAAGTTGTTTTCTTCTACTTTTTTCTGTGCACGTTCAATAGAATTCGATATCATTGAATGCTGGATAACTTCGCCTTCTTTGTACCCCATGCGGTCCATGAATTTTGCTATACGGTCTGATCCGAATAAACGCATTAAGTTATCTTCCAAGCTTACAAAAAACTGAGAAGAGCCCGGATCTCCCTGACGACCTGCACGACCGCGCAACTGTCTGTCTACACGTCTTGATTCATGTCTTTCTGTACCAATGATTGCCAAACCACCTGAAGCTTTTGATTCAGGAGTAAGTTTAATATCTGTACCACGACCAGCCATGTTTGTTGCAATCGTAACAGTTCCAGGCTTTCCTGCTTCTGCTACAACGTCTGCTTCTTTCGCATGTAACTTCGCATTCAAAACCTGATGTTTGATATTACGCATCTTAAGCATACGGCTTAATAATTCTGAAATATCTACCGAGGTTGTACCAACCAATACCGGTCTGCCTTTAGTTGTCAATTCAACAATTTCATCAGCAACGGCATTGTATTTTTCTCTGGTTGTTTTATAAACTTTATCCTGTTCATCCTGACGTGCAATTGGTCTGTTTGTAGGCACAACAACAACATCAAGATTATATATCTGCTGAAATTCTGCTTCTTCTGTTTCTGCAGTACCTGTCATACCTGACAGTTTGTGATACATGCGGAAATAATTCTGAAGTGTAATTGTTGCGTAAGTTTGTGTAGCTTCTTCTACGCGTACATTTTCTTTTGCTTCAAGCGCCTGATGTAATCCGTCTGAATAACGGCGGCCTTCCATGATACGACCAGTCTGCTCATCAACAATCTTCACCTTGCCGTCCATAATAACATAGTCGGTGTCTTTTTCAAATAAGGTATAAGCTTTTAATAATTGCTGAAGTGTATGGATGCGTTCTTGCTTGATCGAATAGTCGCTCAGCAGTTTCTCCGTGCGCTCCATACGCTCCTGATCTGTCAGCGATTTATCTTTTTCAATTTTAGCAAGCTCAGAGCCGATATCCGGCAAAACAAACAGATTTGCATCTTCCTGTTCGCCTGTTATAAAGTCTACACCTTTTTCAGTAAAATCAACCTGATTGTGTTTTTCATCAATTACAAAATACAGCGGAGCATCTGCCTCAGGCATACGCTTGTTGTTTTCCTGCATGTATTCGTTTTCTGCTTTTTGTAAGATAGCCTTAACTCCCGTTTCGCTCAGTTGCTTTATCAATGGCTTGTAGCCAGGATATCCTCTGAACGCTCTTAGTAATTCCAGACCTGCCTCTTTTTCTTTTCCTGCAGCAATATATTTTTTTGCCTCAACCAAAAAGCCGTTGATTAATTTCTTTTGTTCTTCGAGTACACGCTGAATACGTGGTCTTAATTCTGCGAATTCATGCTGATCACCCTTTGGTACCGGACCAGAAATAATCAGTGGTGTACGCGCATCATCAATCAATACCGAATCGACCTCATCGACCATGGCATAGTGATGTCCGCGCTGTACCAAATCCTCTCTGTCTGTCGCCATATTATCACGCAGATAATCAAAGCCGAATTCATTATTTGTTCCGTATGTAATATCTGCACGGTACGCATTTCTTCTCGCTTCAGAATTTGGCTGATATTTATCGATGCAATCAACACTGATGCCATGAAATTCAAACAGCGGAGCCATCCACTCACTATCTCGCTTTGCCAGATAATCATTGACTGTAACAATATGAACACCTCTGCGTGCTAATGCATTCAGATATGCCGGCAACGTTGCTACAAGTGTTTTACCTTCTCCGGTACCCATCTCGGAAATTTTTCCGTGATGCAATACCATACCACCAATCAGCTGTACATCAAAATGCTGCATTTCCCAGGTAACTTCTGTTCCTGCAGCAAGCCATTTGTTGCTCCATTCTGCAATACCATTTGAAATCTGAACATTCTTCTTTCTGGAAGCAATTTCAATATCCATTGGTGTTGCTGTGACTACAAGTTTGCCATTTTCTTTCCATCTGCGCGCAGTTTCTTTTACTACAGCAAATGCCTGAGGCAATACTTTTTCTAATGTTTTTTCTAATTCTTTATTTCTATCGGCTTCAAGTTTATCGATTGCCTGGAAAATCAATTCTTTTTCGTCAATCGATAAATCCGGATTCGCAGCAACCTTATCATGATTTTCTTTGATCTGTTTATCTATGTTACTTAAATCTGCATCAATGATTGATTTGATTTTATCTGTCTGAGCTCTTAGTTGATTGTCATCTAACGAATGTAATTTTTGAAACTCTACATGAATGAGTTCGACAACAGGCTGTAATTTTTTAATATCACGACCTGATTTTGTTCCGAATAATTTTGCTAAAATGCCTAACATGTTTGTACTGTTGATTCTTATTAATAACCTGCTACTAACGGTTAATCAAATAGCGAAGGTCTTTTAAATTTACAAATTAATACTCATTTGCGCCCTAAAAGCGCACATCTATTTGTCCTTCAAAAACCCTTTTGGCAGGGCCGATCAGATATACTTCTGAATACTCATTTTTATCTGTCTTCACAAACGATACGCTTAAGTTTCCACCGAGTGTTTTTATAGCGACAGGAACCGATGCGCCAAGCGTTGAAGCTGCAATAGCAGCTGCTGTAACACCCGTTCCGCAGGAATATGTTTCATCTTCAACGCCGCGTTCGTATGTCCGTACAAAAAGCGTATTTCCTTGCATTTCCATGAAATTTACATTTGTCCCGCCAGGTTTAAATGTTTCGCTGTAACGGATTGTTTTTCCTTTTTCGAAAATTGGATATTGCTCAATTGCTGATACTTTTTCTACATAATGCGGAGAACCGGTATTCAGAAAAAAAGTATCTGCACTTAAATGATCTACAGCATGCACATCAATCATATGAAGGTGCACCAGACCATCTTTTACCTGTGCATCGTGCGGCCCATCAACTGCCAGAAACCTGGTTGTTGCTCCGATCACACCCAGATCAAACGCGAACTGAACAATGCATCTGCCACCATTTCCACACATGGTACTTTCATTTCCATCTGCATTATAGTATACCATTTCAAAATCATACCCTTCTTTATTTTGCAATAAAATAAAGCCGTCGGCTCCGATTCCGAATCTTCTATGACATATTTGAGCAACAATATCACGACGCGCTCTATCAAAAACATTCGTACGGTTATCAACCAATACAAAATCGTTTCCTGTGCCCTGATATTTATAAAATGTTATATTCATTAATAGTATACAATTATTTCAAATCGAATGTTCCTTGATAATCATTCGACTCTGCGTTATGCATAGGTGTATTCTGTTCCCTGCGGACCTGTAATTGTAAGGCGTTTTCCTGTAACCGGTGCTTCAACTCTGCCTATTATTTTTGCTTCGATATTAAACTTCTTTGCAACTTCAATCATGCCTGCAGCCAATGACTCATCTGTATATATCTCCAGTCTGTGTCCCATATTGAATACTTTGTACATTTCCTCCCAGGGAGTATTACTTTGAGCTTGTATCAGCTGAAACAAAGGCGGAACATCAAATAAATTATCCTTTATGATATATGTTGCAGCATCTGTAAAGTGTAATACTTTTGTTTGTCCGCCGCCACTGCAATGCACCACACCATCTATGCGGCCTTTGTATCGATTGAGTATTTCTTTCATTAAAGGTGCATACGTTCGTGTTGGGGATAAAACCAGCTTTCCCGCATCAAGGGGTACATTCAGATACGAATCTGTCAGATTCATTTCACCTGAGTAAACCAAATGACCCGGCACCTGCGGATCAAAACTTTCCGGATATTTTACGGCGAGCACGTTGTTAAACACATCATGTCTTGCTGAGGTCAGCCCATTACTTCCCATTCCACCGTTATATTCCGTTTCATAGGTTGTTTGTCCGTATGAAGCAAAACCTACAATTACATTGCCAGCCTTGATATTTTCGTTAGAAATGACATCTTGTCGCTTCATGCGGCATGTAACCGTGCTATCTACAATAATTGTACGGACCAAATCGCCGACATCTGCCGTTTCGCCGCCTGTGCTGTAAATTCCGATACCATTATCACGAAGCATTTGCAATACTTCTTCGGTACCATTGATTATAGCAGCCAGCACTTCGCCCGGAATCAGATTTTTATTTCTTCCGATAGTTGATGAAAGTAAAATATTATCAACAGCACCAACACAGATTAAATCATCAATGTTCATGATAACGGCATCCTGTGCAATTCCTTTCCAAACTGACAAATCGCCGGTTTCTTTCCAATAAAGATAAGCAAGTGAAGATTTTGTTCCGGCACCATCTGCATGCATGATATTGCAATATTCCGGATCACCGCCAAGAATATCCGGTATGATTTTACAGAATGCTTTTGGGTAAATGCCTTTATCTATGGACTTTATAGCTTTGTGAACGTCTTCTTTTTGAGAAGAAACGCCACGTTGCATATATCTATCACTGCTGCTCATGTCTAAGTTCTATTTTGAATATGTAAAAATAAAAAAGTCTCCCGATTAATCGGGAGACTTTTAAAACTATGTTTGAAAATAATTATTCTTCTGTCTTAATCTCTTTATCGTCACCGTAATGATTCAACACTTTAAATGTTGTACGACGGTTGGCCTGATGCTCTTCTTCGGTTTTAGCACCTTTGATTTTCGGAGTATCTTCGCCATAACCTTTAGCAATAATCCGATCTACTGCAATACCATGTTCAACAATGTAATCTACAGCTGCCTGAGCACGTTTCTGAGCAAGTGCACGGTTATAATCTGCAGAACCACGTTCATCGGTATGTGAGCCTAATTCAATTTTCAATTCCGGATTGGCCTTCATTAAGTCTACAATAACATCCAGTTCTTTCGCAGCATCCGGACGGATATTCCATTTATCATAATCGTAAAGAATGTTACGAACAATGATGATTTCCTCTTTCTTAACTAAGGTAACTTCAGCTTTTCTTTTTATTTCGTTTTCGCCAATTTCAAGATCTTTCAGAGGGACTGTTTTAATTGTAACAGGAACCCAGTCTGATTTTGTCATAGCAAAATATTTGTCAGACTTAGCTGCTAAGAAGTAACAGGAATCCGGTTTAAGTTGAAATTCAAAATTACCTGCTGTATCAGAAACAATTGATTGAAGTGTATCTCCTTTGCAATTCATTAAATAAATAATGGCATTAGCAAGAATATATTTGTTAGGAACCCTTTTAGTAGAGCTTCCGAATGAAGTACCATCTACTAAGTATTTAGCTGTTCTGTCCCAGAACGTGTTCTTTACAAAGTAAATATCATCATCTCCTTTTGCGCCGTCATCTACCCTATTTGAAGCAAAATAACCGTTTAAGCTATCTTTCCATACAAGTCCGAAATCATCATAACTTGTGTTGATCGGCTTGCCAATGTTTTCGATAGATAATTTACCGCCTTCATTTTTGATGTAGAAAATATCCAGTGAACCAAGAGAAGGATGTCCATCTGATGAGAAATAAAATGTTCCGTTCTTAGCCACATTCGGATACATATCGTTTCCACGTGTATTGATAGGTGCTCCGATGTTTACCGGATTAGACCATTCGCCTTTCTCGTTTAATGTTGCTTTGTAAATATCTACGTTACCCAATGCACCATCTGCTTCTCTGTTAGAAGCAAAAAATAATGTTTTTTCATCCAGTGATAAAGCAGGACATGCATCCCAGGCTAACGGGTCATTAATACCTTCAAGCATTACAGGTTCAGTCCATTTTCCGTCAGATCCCAGTGTTGTTTTAAATAAATCTACATCTTTAGGACCTTTTTTAGCACCGCTGTTACCTCTTGCGAAGATCATTGTTTTTCCGTCTTTCGTGAAAATACAAGATGCTTCGTGTGCCCCATCTGTATTAATCACATCTGATAATGGTACTGCTTGTCCGGAGAATTGATCTGTACCGTCAAAAATATATTCGTAAATGTTTGTGAAACCCGTGCCGGTTGCTGCATGCATTTTTTCAGCATCACGTGAAGTTGTAAAATATAATTTATCTTTGAAGAAATACGGAGCATACTCTGCTTCAGAAGTATTCAGCTGACTTACATTTTCAACTTTGTAATATGTTTTCTTGTCTACAACAGCTTGTAATGCTGTCAGGTTTTCAAGTTCTTTTTTAGCTCTGTTAATTAAATCAAAGTTTGAACCGTTCTTAATATATTTTTTATACTGAGCAGCAGCACCTTCATAGTTTCCTACTGATTTTAATGCATTTGCATAAAAGAAACTTGCTTCTTCATCTTTTACACCTGCATCAATTGCTTTGCGATAGAATGGTTCTGCTTCCTGAATACGATTGGAACGTCTGTAAGACTCTGCAATTTTATAATTGCATTGTGCTGCGTCTCCGCCTTCACTTAGGGATTGCTGGTAGTTTTCAATCGCATGCTGATATTCAGCCTGCTGGTATTGAACTTCTGCTTTTGCAAAATACTTTGCACTTTTAGGGGTACATGCAGTGAAAGCTGCTATACCTAAGATAAAAATTGCCTGAATTAACCTTGTCATGAACGTTATTCTGATAAGTATACTATGAATCCAAAATGATTTAATTAAAGCAATTTAATGTTTTTTTTATATTAAAATACAACTTTCTAATAGAAAAATATAAATACGCTTTAATGCACTTTTTTTTATGTTGCAAATGCTTTGATTATACGTATGAGAAGTATCGGCTCAGCCATGTATTATGAGCCGATTTAATCCACTCATTTTTATACTTTTCATACGTTGTAATTGTATTGTCAAAAACCTGACTGTCTGATTGTAAGGTCCCATTTTCGATCAATTTAGGCAGATCCTTTGCGGGCAAAGCTTCTACTGTGTCATTCACTAAAAGATACACAATTAACCGATTCATTAAATCAATACCTAGTGTTGATTCAATACTTTTAATTATCTGAACAGATTTGTCAATAGAACAACCGGATGGCGCATGATGCGTCTCATCTACTCCGATTACAATGAAGTGATTATATTCGATTGTGTAAGATGCTTTTAACGGAACGCCATGTGCCTGCCAGTCCTGCGTGAATGCTGATAGTTGATTGGAGACAATTGACACCTGCTCTTTTGTCAATGGAGATTGAGATGCGTAAATCCAAACTCTCGATTGATCGGATAATTGTTCAAAGGGTATATGCATAGTTTATAAACCTTGAGATTGTGCGATAAGTTCTGCCAGGTCATATACCTTTACGTCATGCTCCTGTTCTTTGTTTTTAACGCCGTCAGAAAGCATGGTCATGCAAAACGGACAAGCAGCGGCGATAACCTTTGCACCTGTTTGTAAAGCTTCTTCCGTACGCTCTATATTAATGTCTTTATTTCCTTTTTCAGGTTCTTTAAACATTTGCGCACCACCTGCTCCGCAGCATAAGCCTGTTGTCTTACAGCGTTTCATTTCAACAAGTTCTGCATCCAGTACTTCCAGTACTTTACGTGGTGCTTCGTAAATATTATTGGCCCTTCCCAAATAACAGGAATCGTGATAGGTAATTTTCTTCCCTTTAAAGATACCCCCTTCAGTTATTTTGATTTTACCTTCATCAATAAACTGCTGCAATAACTGAGAATGGTGAATTACTTCGTAATTACCGCCAAGTTCCGGATATTCATTTTTTAAGGTATTGAAACAATGCGGACAGGCCGTTACAATTTTTTTAATGCCGTAACCATTCAGTACTTCAATATTTGACATAGCCTGCATCTGAAACAAAAATTCGTTTCCGGCACGTTTGGCAGGATCTCCTGTACATGCCTCTTCCGTTCCTAAAACAGCAAAGTTTACTTTCAGGTGATTTAAGATTTTTGCAAAAGCAATAGTCACTGATTTTACACGGTCATCGAATGAGCCCGCACAACCTACCCAGAAAATAATTTCAGGTGTTTGTCCTTGTGCTTTTAATTCTGCTACGGTTGGTACTTTGTATTCCATATTCTTTATGCTTAATGCTGAAAGCTCAAGGCTTAAAGCTTGTGATTTCTTTTATACTTCTGAACAAGTTTTTTAATTCTAATTCTTTAATTTATCTGCCCAGTTGAATCTGTCAGCTGGTGAGAATTTCCACGGAGCCATATTGTTTTCAATGTTCGACAACATAGAATTCCAGGATGCAGGTGCCTGAGATTCTTCCATTAGTTTAAACCTTCTCAGCTGTAGAATGATACTTACCGGGTCAATTGTTACCGGACAAGCTTCCACACAAGCATTGCATGTTGTGCATGCCAGTAATTCTTCTTCTGAAATATAATTTCCTAATAAAGATTTCCCGTCGTCATAATCAGCTCCATGTTTTTTGATATTCTTTCCTACTTCTTCTAAACGATCACGGGTATCCATCATGATTTTACGCGGACTTAATTTTTTGCCCGTAATATTTGCCGGACATTGCTGCGTGCATCTGCCGCATTCTGTGCAGCTATAGGCATCCAATAAATTTTTCCAAGTCAGGTCACGTACGTCCTTTGCCCCAAATCTGCCCGGTGCCTGATCTGTAGCAACAGTCTCTTCAACCGGCAGGTTTAGCATTAGTTTTACTTCTTTTGTTACTTCAGGCATATTGTTAAACTTTCCTGCAGGTGTAAGTTTGGAATAATAGGTGTTTATAAATGCCATAAAAATGTGCAGGTGTTTCGAATTATAGAAGACATAATTAGCAAAGAACATTACACCGATAATGTGAAACCACCAGCATGCACGTTCGCCGATCATTAAAAATGCGGGGGAATACGAAGTATAAAAACCTTTCAATAAAGAGCTGATATAAAATGTACCTGTAGGAATATAATGTTCTTCACCCATATCCTGTAATACCTGATCCATTGCATTCATTTTGAGGAATGCAATCATCAGCAATATTTCCATTGTCAAAATAAGATTAGCGTCCAGTAAGGGCCACTTAGTCATTTCAGTGCCAGAAAAGCGCTTCACATGCAGCACATTTCTTCTTATTAAAAATACTGCACACGCAACAATTACAGCGACAGCAAAAAATTCAAATATATTAATCATTACCGGATAAAATGCACCCAGTACTCCTGCAAATATCCGGTGCGTGCCAAACACACCATCAATTGCAATCTCAAGCATTTCCATATTTACAATCAGGAAGCCCGCATATACAAAAAAGTGTAACATTGCCGGCAAGGGCTTTTTGAACATTTTTTTCTGCCCCAGCGCCATGAGCAACATTTTTTTTATGCGCTCTATTTTATTATCACTGCGGTCTTCATCTCTGCCCAATAAAATATTCTTACGGATTCTACTGATACTCAAATATATTCCTGCCCCTGCAGCAGAAAGTAAGAGTGTGAAAATAATTTGTGAGACTACGTGCATAATTTATATTGAATTAATACTTGATCTTATTTGCAAATAAACGAAAAAAATAGCTACATTTGCACTCCTAATAATCGGAGGTGATGTAGCTCAGTCGGTAGAGCAAAGGACTGAAAATCCTTGTGTCGGTGGTTCGATCCCACTCATCACCACTCGAGTTCAAAGCCTTTGGTCTAACAACCGAAGGCTTTTTTATTTTAGTTGAATTAATAAATTGTATTTGTGCCATGATCGATAATAAGAAAATTATTGTTGTAATGCCTGCATATAATGCTGAGAAAACAGTTGAGCAGACATTCAAAGAGATTCCGTTTAATATTGTTGACGAAGTTATCCTTGTTGATGATCACTCAAAAGATAAAACGTTTGAAGTTGCAAAAAAGTTAGGTATCCACACTGTAATTCGTCACGATAATAATAAAGGTTATGGTGGAAATCAGAAAACCTGCTACGAAGCAGCGTTGAAAAACGGCGCTGATATCGTCGTGATGCTTCACCCGGATTACCAGTATACACCGCTTCTCTTAGAAGCAATGATCTACCCGATCGCAAGAGGCTTATTCCCTGTCATGCTGGGTTCACGCATTTTGGGAAAAGGTGCATTGCGTGGCGGTATGCCAATGTACAAATATATTTCGAATCGTTTCCTTACATTTTTTCAGAATGTAATGATGGGACAGAAACTTGCCGAATACCATACTGGTTACAGAGCATTCAGCAAAGAAATTATTGAGAAGTTGCCGTTGCACAAAAATTCTGATGATTTTGTATTTGATAATGAAATGCTTGGCCAGATTGCCTTTGCCGGCTATGAAATGGGCGAAGTAACATGTCCCACTAAATATTTTGATGACGCAAGCAGCATCAATTTCAAACGCAGCGTAAAATATGGTTTAGGTGTTCTTAGAGTCTCCTTATCTTACCGTTTGCAGCGCTGGGGTATTGCAAAATTTGAAATCTTTGAAGGAATAAAAAAATAGAATCATTCAATTTCAATAATGCCAAAACAAAATAGTCTGCAATTTAAATTGCAGACTATTTTGTTTTGGCGGATGCAAGATGGATATAAATAAAAATAGTCGCGCCATTGGCGCGACTATTTTTATTTATCGTCTTTGAAGCTGAATTATTTAGCGTCAACTGGTTTCTTTTTCTCTTTGATACGAGCGTTTTTGCCAGTTTTGTCACGTAGATAGAATAAACGAGCTCTACGAACAGCGCCAGCGCGCAACACTTCAATTTTATCAATGAAAGGAGACATTGTAGGGAAAATACGTTCAACTGCAATGCCAGCAGAGATTTTACGCACTGTGAAAGAAGCTCCGTTACCAGAATTTCTTTTCTGAATTACAAGTCCCTGATATTGCTGAATACGCTCTTTAGCACCTTCTTTAATTTTCACGTGAACATTTACTGTATCACCTGCTTTGAAATCAGGAAGTGCTTTTTGTACAGCCAGGTAATCCTGTTCAACTATTTTAAGTAAATTACTCATATATGTAAGTAGTTAATATCTTTTCCAATAAAGGACTGCAAAGTTAATAATTAAAATCAATTTATCTGCATGTACTTCGAATAAATTTTATCAGGCATCAAAACCCGAATCCTTGGTGAATTTGTCGTAAAGATCTGGCCGTCTTTCCTTTGTCCGATCAAGGGCATTTTGAAAACGCCATTTTTCAATTTCTTTATCATTTCCGGAAAGCAAAATTTCCGGCACAGTCATTCCTTTATATTCTGCCGGGCGGGTATAAACGGCCGGAGCTAATAAGCTATCCTGAAAAGAATCGGTAAGTGCTGAGGTTTCATCTGATAACACACCAGGAATCAACCGGATCAGGGCATCTGAAACAACTGCTGCTGCGAGTTCGCCGCCTGAAAGTACATAATCGCCGATGCTTATCTCGTGTGTGATAAATGCTTCACGTGCACGTTCGTCAATACCTTTGTAATGTCCGCAAAGGATAATGATATTTTTGAATAAGGAAAAACGATTAGCTGTTTGCTGATCAAACGTTTTGCCATCAGGTGTCATGTAAATAACGGCATCGTATTCACGCTCTGCTTTCAGAGCAGTAATACATCTGTCAATCGGTTCAATCATAATCACCATACCTGCACTGCCACCATACGAATAATCATCCACTTGTTTGTGTTTGAATACAGTATAATCTCTCAGATCATGCATAATTACTTCGGCGATTCCTTTATCCTGCGCTCGTTTTAAAATAGAGTGGCTAAAGAAACTGTCAAGTAATTTTGGTAAAAGTGTAATGATATCAATCCGCATCTTCTTCTTCTGAAGCGTCTTCGTTTAAATATATTTCAATCAAACCTTCGGGTAAAGTTGTAATTACCTGCTTCGTTTTAATATCTACCGAATGAACAATTTCTTCTGTTACGGGAATTAAAATTTCTGCATCATGGTAATCCATCATCAGCAAATCCTGCCCGGTTTTTTGAAAGAAATTTGAGATAATTCCAAGTTTGCCCTGAATGGTATCTACAACTTCAAAACCTATGATTGCCTGATAAGATAACCGTCCCTCATCAGCTTCAGCCATTGCAGAAACAGGAATATAAATATCAGCTCCCACGAGTGTTTTCGCCTGTTCAACAGTTGTGATATCTTCAAAAGAAAGTATGCAGCGTTTTTGTGTTGCAAAGTTAAACGAGCTTAAAAAAAAAGGAATCTGTTTTTGTTTTATTTCAACAAAAACAGATTCCAATGATTCGTAATCAGTAAGGTCGTCAGAAAACACCTGAACCATAACCTCGCCTTTTACACCATGAACCTTGATAATATTTCCCCAAAGGATGTTATCGTCCGGATTCATAGTTAATGTGTTTAATTAAAATTACTCAGCTGCTTCTGCAGGTGCTTCAGCTGCTAAATCAGCAGCAGCTACAGGATTTTCTGCTACAATTTTCTTAGCACGAACTTGCTCTGCTTTAGCTTCTTTTACTTTAACTTCTGCTGCGTGACGCGCTTTTTTATCTGCTTCTTTTTTACTTACTAATGCGTTTGCACTTGAAGTTTTAGCAGCTTCTTTTTTGCTTACCCACTCAGAGAATTTTTTGTCTGCTACATCCTGAGCAATAGCGCCTTTGTTAACACCTACCTGTAAGTGTTTTTTCAACATAACACCACGCTCAGACAAGATTGTACGAGCTGTATCTGTTGGCAAAGCACCTTTCATTACCCAGTTAAATGTTAATTCATCATTTAATACCACAGTGGCAGGGTTGGTATTAGGGTTATAAGTACCCAACTTCTGGATGAATTTACCATCACGTGGAGATCTTGAATCTGAAACCACGATGTCATAAAGAGCTAATTTTTTTCTACCTCTTTTGCTTAAACGAATTCTAACTGCCATAGAACAATTATGTTTTTGATGTGAAACATGTCGATGGATCCCGTCCATCTGATTTTTAACGAACCGCAAACTTACGGATAAAATTATCAACAGCCAAGAGATTGTGTGATTTTAAAATATTGTGCCGCCCTGTAAATGAGGCGAAATTAAAAAAAGCTGTATTAAGGGCTTTTTTTAATTATTTTGCTCTAGGCTTCTTGTAGTCTCCTCCTGGTCTCCCCCTAGGGAAAGCCTAGGGTACTTCGGTAATGATACTTTTTTAGTAGTAAATGCAATTTTTATCTGATATTAATAAACTATCCATTTTAAAATAATCGGATTTTGAAAAGGAATGTTGAATTTAGCAACAGAAACAAAAACGTTTGTATGATCTCTATTTGCTTTGCAACCAATAATAAGAACAAGCTGGAAGAGGTTCGTTCCAAAATAGGCGGCCAATTCAATATTTTATCATTAGAAGATATCGGTTGTTTTGAAGAATTGCCTGAAACACAGCCAACAATTGAAGGAAATTCTGCCCAAAAGGCGCGGTATGTGGCAGACAAGTACAAGGTTGATTGTTTTGCAGACGATACCGGATTGGAAGTTGATGCCCTCAGCGGAGCGCCGGGAGTTTATTCAGCCCGTTATGCCGGGCCGGATTGCCATCCGGAAGATAATATGCGGAAGCTGCTGCATGAAATGGAAGGTACTGAGAATCGTTCGGCCGGTTTCAAATGTTGTATTACGCTTATTCAGAATGGTAAAGAAACTGTTTTTATTGGTAACATTCGCGGAAAAATTTTGACAGAAAAACATGGCGAAAAAGGCTTCGGTTATGATCCGATCTTTCAGCCGCATGGCTATTCTGTTTCCTTTGCAGAAATGTCTATGGAGGAAAAAAATAGCATCGGGCACCGTGGAATTGCTGTTGGGAAACTAATTGAGTACCTGCAATTAGTATGAAACCGCCGTTAGTAATCGGTATTTGCGGTGGCAGCGCTTCAGGAAAAACGTATCTGAAAGACGCACTTATAGCTGGCAGTCCTGAAGGAAAAGTGCGTGCATTTACATTAGATAGTTATTATTTGCCCCGCGACTGGCAAAAAAAGGATGTTAATGGCTATTTGAATTTTGATTTACCCGAAGCGCTGAACACGCAAAAAATGATCTATGATTTTATTGATCTCACATCCGGTTTTTCTATTGAGCAACCTGTCTATAAATATAAAGTATCGCCTCCATCTATTGATTTTAATATTATTGAACCTGCTCCGGTAATCATTGCTGAGGGAATTTTCCTGTTTCATTATAAAGAAATACGCGAGCGGCTGCATAAAAAGGTTTTTATCGACGCTCCTTTTGAATTGAAACGCCAACGCCGGATTGAGCGGGACATTAGAGAGCGTGGCTACGAATTGTCAGAAATTCACTATCGCTTTGATAATCATGCACAAGATTCTTATAATAACTATGTTTTACCCTATAAAGAGTTGGCAGATTATTGCATAGAAAACACTGAAAACTATACTAGGGTGTTCACTGAATTGTTAAATGAAATAAAGGCTTATTAAATAAATTTGCGTTCTGCACTGATTTATTTAGCTTTGCAGGCTATAAAATGAAAAAAACAGTTTCAACATATCGTTTTACCTTTCTCATTGCATTGATTTTTTCAATGCTTGGAGCTGTTTGCTATGCACCGGTTTTGAAAGCGCATACCCATGCCACTACTAAAGTCGGTAAAAATGATGCGAAAGGCGATGATTCTGATAAACAACATGAACATGTTTTAACAATTGCCCAGCACGTATTAAGTACAATTTCTTTTTCATTTGAAAGTAATTCTGATTTAGTACCAAGCGCCTTTTCAAATCTTCAATTTGGTTTACCGTTTGAAATTGTACATCAGATTGTATCTGCCAGTTTCAGCAATTCATATCTGGAAAATATTTTTCCTTTTGCTATTTCAGCACAAGCCCCTTAAAATTTCATCTGTCTGAAAAATTAATTAGACAACAATTCCGCTGCCTGCATTGCCGGCACTTCTATATTCATGCATTACATACCAATTTATATTTATAACTAACAATGAGAAATAAAAATTTAATTGTCGCACTCACAGTAATTGTTACTGCGCTGTGTTTCTTTTACATCTCCTTCACCTTTGTTGCCAGAGGCGTAGAGAAAGATGCTGTTGATGTAGCAACGTTGCCGGATGGTAAAGTTGACCTTTTGAAAAAACAGGCATATATAGATTCTATTTACAATGAGCCTGTATATAATTTTTTAGGTGCAAAATATACTTACAAAGAAGTTAAGTCTTTTGAATTAGCATTAGGTCTTGACTTACAAGGCGGGATGCACGTTGTACTTGAAGTTTCTCCGGTAGAAATTTTACAGGCAATGGCTGGATCAAATGCAAATGATGCCAACTTTAAAAAAGCGATCGAATTAGCAAAAGAAAAACAACGCAGCAGTCAGGGAACGTTTCAACAATCCTTCTTTGAAGCATACCGTTCCATTGCCGGTGACAATAACCTAAGCAAAATTTTTGCTAATGCGAATAACAAAGGAAGAATTGATATTCGTTCAACGGATAAAGATGTTGAATCTGTTATTAATGAAGAAATTGATTTATCTGTTGACCGTTCATTCAACATTCTGCGTAACCGTATTGATAAGTTTGGGGTAATTCAGCCAAACATTCAGCGTATCCGTGGTACTGGCCGTATTTTAGTTGAATTACCAGGTGTTGAAAATGCACAACGTGTACGGAATCTTTTACAGGGAACTGCGAAACTGGAGTTCATGGAAGTTTACCAGATCTATGAAATTTTTGACAAAACAAATCGTATCAACGAATATCTGATTAGTGTTGATGAAGAGAAAAAATCAAACAAGGAAGTTGACACAACAGCTGCACCGGCGGCCAACGATGCATCACTTCTTGTAACAAATTCAACTGATACTGCAAAAACTGCGAAGGCAGACACGGCGGCGGCAAAAGACACATCAAAGGTTTCTGATTTCTATCGTTTGTTACGTGCACAAGGAGCATTAGTGTATGAAACAAAAGATACAGGAACAATCAATAAAATATTAAACATGGATCGTGTAAAAGCGATTATTGGTAATGATCTGCGTTTTGTTTGGGAAAGAAAAGCAAACGTGTCTGATGACGGTATCGGCTACATTGAACTAGTGCCTGTAAAAGTTGGCCGCGATGGCAAAGCTGCTTTATCCGGTGATGTTATCACAAATGTGGGTTATGGCGTTTCTCCGGATGGGAAAGGATACGAAGTATCTATGCAAATGAGTGCTGTGGGTGCTAAAGCCTGGAGAAAAATCACAAAAGAAGCGTCGCAGGAACAAAATGGCAAAAGACGTATCGCGATTGTTTTAGATAACGCAGTTTATTCTGCGCCAACCGTTCAGGTTGAAATTCCAAACGGTAACTCTTCTATTTCCGGAAATTTCTCGTTAGAAGAATCCAAAGATTTATCAAACATTTTGAAGGCTGGTAAATTGCCCGCACCTGTGCGCATTGTTGAAGAAGTTATTGTAGGTCCAACTCTTGGTCAGGAAGCAATCATGGATGGTCTAATATCTATGTTTGCAGGTATTATCATCGTTGTGTTATTACTAATCATGTATTATAACAAAGGCGGTTTGATTGCCGACATTGCATTGGTATTTAACATCATCTTTACATTAGGTATTCTTGCTTCGTTCAACTCTGTATTAACACTTCCTGGTATTGCAGGTATTGTACTAACAATTGGTATGTCTGTTGATGCAAACGTCCTGATTATGGAACGTATCAAAGAAGAACTTGCGAACGGTAAATCGTTACTGACTGCAATTGACTTGGGCTATGACAAAGCATTCAGTTCTATCTTTGACTCGAATATTACAACAATTTTAACAGGCGTTATCTTATTCTTCTTAGGTGAAGGTCCTGTAAAAGGTTTTGCGACAACGCTTATAATCGGGGTTCTTTGTTCATTCTTTACTGCCGTATACATCACAAAATTAATTTTATTGTGGATGGCAAAAGGCAAAGCAAATGATGCTGTTTCTTTTGATACATTTATTTCAAAGAAAGCATTTAAAAATCTGAACTTTGATTTCATCGCTAAACGTAAAATTGCTTATGTAGCGTCTTCAACTATTCTGATTATTGGTTTAGTGCTTACAATTATGCAAGGCGGCCTTAACCTTGGTGTGGATTTTAAAGGTGGTCGTTCATATATTGTCGAGTTTAAAAATCCGGTTGTAGCTTCAGATTTAAGATCTTCTCTTGGCGAAAATTTTGAAGGAGCAGGTACTGAAGTTAAAACATACGGTTCTGATTCAAAAGTAAAAATCACTACCAGTTATCTGGCAGATGACGAATCGTCTGATGCGGATAAATTGGTAGAGGTTGCATTGGGAAAAGGGATAGCAAAATATTCAAGCACAAATAGTTTTGAAGTTTTAAGTTCCTCTAAAGTTGGTGCAACAGTAGCAGATGACATTAAAAATGCCTCATGGAAAGCTATGTTAGCATCTCTTATCGGTATCTTCTTATACATTTTCTTACGATTCAAAAAATGGCAGCTTTCTTTGGGAGGTGTTATTGCATTATTCCACGATACATTAATGGTGCTTGCTATATTTGCTATTTTACGTGTATTCAATATTGACTTCGAAGTTGATCAGGTAATTGTTGCAGCATTATTGACAATTATTGGTTTCTCTATCAATGATACCGTTGTAATCTTTGACCGTGTTCGTGAATTTGATAGAGATTCACACAAACTGGATATGGCCACTATGTTGAATCAAGCAATTAACAGCACGCTTAGCCGTACAATTATGACAACTGTTATTGTATTGGTATCTGTATTGATTCTATTCATCTTTGGTGGTGAAACACTCAGAGGATTCTCTTTCGCATTATTAATCGGGGTTATATTCGGTTCTTATTCTACCATCTTTATCGCAGTACCAATGCTTCTGGATTTAAGATCTAAAGCTGAAAAAGAATTGGACGATAAAATTCTGGCCAATAAATAATCATTGAAATTTATTTGAGTAAGAGCCTCTCTGTTGAAAAACGGAGAGGCTTTACTTTTTTAAATCCGAATGATTTTAATTCTAAATCAAAACCGCAGCAACAACAAACCAGCTCCTCTTATAGCACTCCATGTTTCTGAATGCAACAGGTTTTCTTCAGGCAAAGCTGTTTCTGTATTATATGTATTTAAAAATTCTGCAAGTACTGGTAACGATTTATGAGAAGCTGTTAATGCTTTCAATTGTTGTTCTAAAAAAGCAGCTGATTTTACATCAAGCTTTGTACTAATTGTTCCGTGTGGTGTTTCAACTCCAATCTTCATATTTTTTCCTTGTGGCGTAAACGTTGGTAAATTCCCGACCCAACAAATTTTATACTGAAGTTTTTCTTCATCACCACCAAATCCTTCATTGATGTACGTTTGAATAAGCCTGGGCGACAAGGTTGTTTTCGGTGTTTTAAAATCAAACCAATCCTGCACCGGCCAGTCGAGACAGTTTTCCATCATAAAATTATATAAGGATTTTCTTAATCCTTCTGCAAACATATCGTGATCACATCCTTTTGGATCTTCATGTATCAAATCATTGTTTGCAAATGTACCCTCTTGCGGTCCGATTTTTATAACCTGATATTTTGCAGGATTTAGGCCAACCGGACTGTGTGCGGTCATAGAGAAGCGGTGCCAAAAGCCGGATTGCAATACCTGTGCTTGGAATAGCTGGCGTACAACTTCTAACGAATCAATTGTTTCCTGCGCTGTTTGTGTTGGGAAGCCATACATCAGATACGCATGTACCATAATTCCTGCCTGCGTAAAATTGGAAGCAACCTGAGCAACCTGAGAAATACTCACACCTTTCTCCATCATTTGCAGCAAACGGTCCGAAGCTACTTCTAAACCACCTGTAACCGCAATGCAGCCTGAAGCAGCTAATAGTTTACACAGATCATCTGAAAACGTTTTTTCAAACCGGATATTTGCCCACCAGGAAATGTCGAGTCCGCGATCTAAAATTTCAAGCGCAAGATCACGCATTACCAAAGGCGGAGCTGCTTCATCTACAAAATGAAAACCTGTTGTTCCGGTTTGTGAAATTATTGTTTCAATCTTATCTGCCAGCACACTTGCTGCTGCCGGCTCATATCGTCCGATATAATCTAACGAGATATCACAGAACGAGCATTTTTTCCAGTAACAACCATGTGCGGCTGTTACCTTATTCCATCTGCCATCGCTCCATAAACGGTGCATCGGGTTTGCCATCTCCAGCATAGAAATATATCCATCCAATAACAAACCTCTATAATCGGGCGTACCCGTTTTGCTGTGGGCAATATCCGGCATCTTACAACCATTAATATAGACCACTTTATTTTCTTCGCGAACAAATGTGCGTTTCAATAATGCTTTTTCTCTCTTCCCTTCCAGATATTCCAATATGTTTAGCGTGGGTCTTTCACCATCATCTAAAGAAATAAAATCTGTAAAGTCGAATACACGTGCATCTGTTAAGCTACGTAGTTCCGTATTCGGAAAGCCACCGCCCATGGCAACTTTAATGTTCGGATAATTATTTTTTATATGCTGGCCTGCTTTAAAAGCGCCATATACATTACCGGGAAAAGGAATTGTAAATAATACAATATCCGGCTGCTCGGATTGTATATGCTGATCAATAATAGACATTAAAATATTGTCAATACTATTGTTTGGAGCTTCCAACAAACGGAGCAGCGGGTCAAACGATGTTGCAGAACGCGCTATATCTTCTGCATAACGACTGAATCCAAAGTAAGGTGAAATGCATTCAATGATCAGGTCTCCTATATCTTCAATAAATAGAGTACAAAGCATTTTAGCTTTGTCGTGTATGCCCATACTTCCAAACAACCATTCAACTTCTTCATTCAGTACTTCGAAACGTGAGGCTTGCGGAAGATAGTCACCTGCACAGATTTTATGCGCAAGTGTGATATTTTTATTCTGCAGAAAACGAATGACGGCATCTACACAAAATTCATAACGATGACGCTGACTTAAAATATGCTGTACATTAGGTGACAGATCTTTTTTCAAAGATGCTTGGTTAAACAATTCTCCAATCGTTTTTTTATTGAAAATTCCCAGAATTAATTCCAACCCTAAATCAGCCTGAGAACAATTATTATATGCCGTCTCATTCAGAAAACCTTTGAGGTAAGCTGTTGCAGGATACGGTGTATTGATCTGCGTAAGCGGCGGAATAAATAAAGAGATTTTCAACTTTAATACGTGTGTAAATAATATCTTATGTGAACATTGAAATCACATCTAAACTAAGTTCTCTCTAAAGTAAAAAACAAAAAGCCCAGCAAAGCCAGGCTTTTGTTTTTATTTGTGATATCATAAATTATGCTTTTACAGCAACCTTCACATCAATGCTTAATTCTTTTAATTGCTTCTCATCAATGATAGATGGTGAATCAATCATCACATCTCTGCCCGAATTATTTTTAGGAAACGCAATGAAATCGCGGATTGAATCTACGCCACCAAAGATAGAACACAAACGGTCAAAACCGAATGCCAGACCTGCATGCGGAGGTGCACCATATTCAAATGCTTCGAGTAAGAAACCAAACTGTGCTTTTGCTTCTTCTTCTGTAAAGCCTAATACTTCAAACATCTTATTTTGCACCGTTCTGTCATAAATACGAATAGAGCCTCCGCCAACTTCAACGCCATTGATTACTAAATCGTATGCATTTGCATTTACATTGCCTAACTGATCCAACGGCAGCTTCATGAACGCATCAATATCTTTCGGTGATGTGAACGGATGGTGCATCGCAAACCAACGTTGCTCTTCTTCTCCGAATTCCAATAATGGAAAATCAATTACCCAAAGCGCTGCAAATTTATCTTTCGGACGTAAGCCTAAGCGATTGCCCATTTCCAGACGCAAGTCGTTTAACTGGCCACGCACTTTATTTCCATTACCTGAAAGAATTAACATCAAATCACCTGGTTTCGCATTGAAACGATCGGCAATTTTTTTCAAATCATCTGCAGAGTAAAATTTATCAACGGAAGATTTTAATGTACCGTCAGCTGCGTAACGCACCCAAACCATTCCTTTGGCTCCTACCTGCGGACGCTTTACAAATTCTGTTAAGGCATCAATTTCTTTGCGTGTATATTCTGCACAACCTTCTGCATTAATACCTACTACAAGATTTGCTTCATCAAAAATCTGGAAGCCTTGTGATTGAACAATATCTGTAAGCTCAACAAATTTCATCCCGAAACGAATATCCGGTTTGTCGCTACCGTAATATTTCATAGCATCTGCAAACAACATACGCGGCACTTCGGGCAGATCAAATTCTTTTACCGTTTTAAATAAATGACGAACCAATCCTTCAAACATATTCAAAACGTCTTCCTGTTCAACAAAAGACATTTCACAATCTATTTGTGTAAACTCCGGCTGACGATCTGCACGCAAGTCTTCGTCACGGAAGCATTTTACAATCTGAAAGTATCTGTCAAAACCGGCAACCATTAACAATTGTTTGAATGTTTGCGGCGACTGTGGCAATGCATAAAACTGCCCCGGATTCATTCTTGAAGGGACTACAAAGTCCCGCGCGCCTTCCGGTGTAGATTTGATCAATACAGGCGTTTCAACTTCAAGGAAATTGTTGGCGTCCAAATACGTTCTTGTTTCTCTTGAAACTTTATGACGCAACTCTAAATTTTTACGTACGGCATCTCTTCTTAAGTCTAAGTAACGGTACTTCATGCGCGTCTCATCGCCACCATCTGTTTCATCTTCAATTAAGAACGGAGGCGTTTTAGATTCATTTAATATAGTAAGTGATGTTGTTTTAACTTCAACATCGCCTGTTGGCATTTTAGGATTCTTTGCAACACGTTCAATAACATTTCCTGTAGCTTTAATCACAAACTCGCGGCCAAGCTTACGGGATATTTCTAAAATCTCAGCAGATGATTTTCCTTCTTCCAGAATCAATTGTGTCATTCCGTAACGATCACGCAAATCAACCCATATCATACCACCTTTATCACGCACGCGCGCAACCCAACCGCAAAGGATAACTTCTTTATTTACATCCGATAATCTTAATTCACCACACGTATGAGAACGTAACATAGCTTCTCTAAATTTTAGTATTTTAAACAGACTCCCAATTTAGGCGTTTTTTATAAAATTTCCCTGATATTTTAAATTTAAACCTGCTTTGTAATTGATGTAATATTTACGCTGATGAAACATAAACCAGCTATTTTTCAATTATTTACCTTGTTATCCAGAAATAGCATATTATTTGAATGAGCAAAAACGCATGATAAATGGCCTCACGACTATTCTCAAAGAAGCTATTTTTTGTACCTTGTTGCCCTAATTAAAATCTGTATGAAAAATATCGTATTTATTTGTCTCGCATTTATTTTTTTATCTGCTGCTGAACCTAAATTAGTAACTCAGAAAATGGTTGAAGGCATTACCGTTGGTATGCCTAAAGATTTTACGCAGATGTCTGATGACGATATTGCAAATAAATATCCGTCTACTAAAAAGCCGGTATCCATGTATACCAACTTAGACCGCACCGTTGATTTTGGATTGAATATCAGCAAGTCACGCTGGGGTGGTTTAGATTTAAGCATTCTGAAAGATATATTTCATGCAACGATCGTTGAATCATATGACTCTGTAACATTTCTTCAGGAAGATATTATTTCAATCAACGGCAGACCATACGTGCGCTACGAATATAATTCCTTATTTGACAGAACAGAAGGCTATCATTATCTATTGATTTCGATTTTAGCAAAAACGGTCGGTGAGGCAGATGTTGACAAAGAAAAGCTTTCTCCTGAAAATGCGAATCATTTATTGATTTTCAATTTCTATTGTGCCAAAACATATCAGACAAAATACCAGAAAGTGGCACGCGCTATGATGGAAAGCATCCACGTAAATACAAAACAGGCATGTAAAGCAATTCCTTCTGCAGAGAAACCGACAGCCAAAGGTTTGGTGAGTCCGCAGGATGTATTGCAGGATCAGAAAAAGCGTGGTACGAAAGCCAAATAATTATGCTTTCCATTCACAGCGATGAACACTTTATGCGGGAAGCCTTAAAAGAAGCGCAGAAGGCATTTGCAAAGGGAGAAATACCTGTTGGCGCAATCATTGTAAGCAATAATCAGATTATTTCGCGTGCGTACAATCAAACAGAATTATTGTCTGATGTTACAGCACACGCTGAGATGCTTGCCATTACTGCTGCAGCGAATCATTTAGGAGGTAAATATTTAATTGATTGTACGCTTTATGTAACACTTGAACCATGCGTTATGTGCGCTGGTGCACTTACCTGGTCGCAGATAGGAAAAGTTGTCTATGCAGCGAAAGATGTGAAACGAGGATATACTACAATTCCTAATCTAACTATGCATCCTAAAACGCAGATTTTGCAAGGGCCTTTTTCTGAAGAAAGTGAAAAGCTATTAATTGATTTCTTTCGTAAACTCAGAAATTAATTCTAACTTATATATTAATCACAAACTCAATTATTAATTAAACCGATATACTATTATGGCTTTTGAATTACCAGCATTACCGTATGCAACCAACGCTTTAGAACCTAACATTGATCAGGCTACTATGGAAATTCACTATGGCAAGCACCACAATGCTTATGTAACAAATTTAAATAACGCAATCAAAGGTACAGATGCAGAATCTTTATCTATTGAAGCTATTTGCAAAAATATCAGCAAATATTCTCCAGCTATCCGCAACAATGGCGGCGGCCACTATAATCACTCTTTATTCTGGACAGTAATCGGTCCGAATGCTGGCGGTAAACCAACAGGTGATTTAGCAGCTGCGATTGATAAAGCTTTTGGTTCTTTTGACACTTTCAAAGAACAATTTGCTGCGGCTGGTGCTACACGCTTTGGTTCAGGTTGGGCATGGTTAATTGTAGCTAACGGTGAATTAAAAATTACTTCTACTCCTAATCAGGATAACCCATTAATGGATATTGCTGAAGTAAAAGGCACGCCAATATTGGGCTTAGACGTTTGGGAACATGCGTATTATTTGAAATACCAAAACAGAAGACCAGATTACATCGCTGCGTTCTGGAATGTTGTTAACTGGTCAAAAGTTGCTTCATTGTTTAGTGCTGCTAAATAATATAATTCACATTTATTTTTAGTAATAAAAAAAGTCCCGCTGTTAGTGGGACTTTTTTTATTACTAAAAATTTCTGCTTTTTAATTCTTAAAAACACAATCAGTATTTTACATTTTCAATTCTTTATCCTTTGTTAAGTAATTCTATTCTTATGGATATTTCATGTAAGAAAATTTGAGAAATAGAATAATATACTGTAATGTTGTATTACTTATTCGTCGGGGCATTTTTTGAATAAGTAACTTAAAATCTTTACCGGTTTTAACTTTGAATTTTTCAAACAGCTTTCAAATAGATGTAGAGAGGTTTCCAATTTCCTCTCTACGTTATTTGAATGCATTTAATCAGAACTATCTTCTGCCAATAACTTTGCTTTTGCTTTTTCAAGTTCCAATTTCTGTTCGGCAGAAACTTTCGGATATTCCAGTTTTAGTTTTTCAAATTCTTTATATATAATTCCGGCAATACTGAGCCTCATAAACCACTTGTCGTCTGCAGGAATAATAAACCATGGAGCATCTTTTGTAGATGTTTTGCTTAATGCATCTTCATAGGCTTTTCTGTAATCTTTCCATCGATCGCGTTCAGCTAAATCGGCAGTAGAAAATTTCCAGTTTTTTGTCTTATTATCTATTCGTTCCAAAAATCTTTTTTTCTGTTCTTTTTTAGAAACATGTAGAAAAAACTTTAAAACAACTGTACCGTTATCAACCAAACGCTGTTCGAAATTTCTGATTTGCTGAAAACGCATATCCCAGAATTTCTGATCAATATCTTTCAGCGTAGTAATACCTGGTGTTGTTTCTGCTAAAACATATTCCGGATGTACACGAGTGACCAAAACATTTTCATAATGCGATCTGTTGAAAATTCCGATTTCGCCAGCTGCAGGTAGTGCCATGCAATGTCTCCACAAATAATCGTGTGCCAGTTCGTTTTTACTTGGAGTCTTAAAACTTGTCACTTTAACGCCTTGTGGATTTAGGCCTGTCATAATGTGTTTGATCGAGCTATCCTTTCCTGCTGCATCCATTGCCTGAAATACAATCAATACACTATGATGTCCATTTGCATACAGTTTATCCTGCATTTCCGATAATTTTGTAATACCTGTTTGCAGTAATTCTTCCCCCCTTTCCTGACTTATTTTTTTGTGATCGTAGTCTGTATCAAATTGCTTTTTTAAATCAACTCGTTGATCGGGTTTTACTCGAAATACTTCTATGTATTTCAATATTTTGGAAAAATCTGTCTGCATAAAATGATGTATATAATGTATTTTATTAGTCTTTGTGAAAATTTTAATAACGGATATACACTAATCTACAAAATACCTGTATCAATTTAAAAAGGATATTTTCAGATATTGAATATTATTTCTTCAACATAAAATGGCCAATTGCTGATTGGAGAGGTATTTCGCTTGTTGCTGATTGCAACATGTTTTTTATTATACTTATTTTGAATTATCTAATCAATCAGGATTTTACCTAAGTTTTTTTTATCTTTAATACAGTAATTACACATTTCCAGGTAAGTATTTTTACCTAATTATTACCTTAGAAGTATTCCTAAAAAAAGTCTATCATTGCAAAATCTAAAATGAATTTTATCAAGAAACTAACCATTTCAACCAAGTTAGCCATCTCCTACTTATTAATTGGTGTTGTAACATTGTTTACAGTTTCTTTTGCATTGTACTATATTTTTAAAAAAACAATTATAGACAAAACTACAAATCAACTAGTAGCTGTTAATGTAATTAAAAAGAAATCTATTGAAGACTTTTTCTTGAGCATTATCCGGGATGTACGTGATGATGAATATCAATTGAGCACATTTCATAGTGTAGAGAATCTACATATTTTAGATAATACGCATTCGATAAACAGCAATGATTCTCTTTTCAATGCTTCCCGCTCTTCAGTATATGAAGATATTGTATTTATTGATTCATCGGGCAATATTTTAAAACATGCTTCCTCATTGAAGTTTGTAAATGATTCGGCATTAAAAAATATTCAACAGCAACTTTTGTCAGAGCATGCTTCAAATTCAAACAATATTTTTTTTATAGATATCACAAATCAATACGGTGTAAAGCATGCACAAATGCTTTGTGTATTCAAGCTAAGAACTGCCTCTGTATGGGGAATTTATTTTATCAACCAATCGTATATTAACGATATCGTAGAGATTCGTTCCGGTATGGGTAATACCGGAGAATCTTATTTAGTAGGAGATGATTTATATATGCGGAGCAGATCCCGTTTTTTGCAAAATACATTACCCAGCAATATTCAGGTTAAAACACAAGCAACGAATGATGCCTTTTCGAGCAAAAATGTCAGAGGCGGAGCTATCATCAAAGATTATAGAGGTGTTGAAGTGATTAATGTTTACAGCAGAATAAACATACCAGGTATTAACTGGGTTTTGATTTCTGAAATAGATGTAAGCGAGGCTATGGCCCCTGTAATAACAATAAGAAATTATATGGTTGTTGTTGCAGCACTGATCTCTATTGTATTAATGATTATCACACTTATTCTGGTTCGCAGAATTGTAGATCCGATCAGCAATCTTACGCTATTGATTGATGATATTTCATTAGGAAAGTTTAATCAGCCGTTTCAAAAACAAAATTTTTCTGAAGATGAAATCGGAAAGGTTGAAGATGCAATTATTAATCTCCAGCAACGTATTTCAGCAACAGCCTCCTTTGCAGATGAAATAGGCAAAGGAAATCTTTCTGCCAGTTATAATGTCATGAGCAGCGAAGACACACTTGGTAATGCACTCATCAAAATGCGTGCTGACTTAATTGATATTAAGCGAAAAGAAAAATTACTGACCAAACAAAAAACAAGTGCGCTTATCGAAGGCCAGGAAAAAGAGCGGGAGCGATTAGCCAGGGAACTGCATGACGGTTTAGGACAAATGCTGACTGCCATAAGACTTCGTATTGGTTTACTAAAAGAAGAGACTCAAAGCAGAAAAGATATTCAGCAAATTATTGATGAAACCATTCAGGAGTTACGTCGCATTTCAAATAATGTAATGCCTGCTGTATTAATTGATTTTGGTTTGGAAGCAGGCTTAAAATCCCTTGTAGATTATTCAAGCAAGCTATATCATATTCCTGTTCAGCTTTCCTATAAAAGTTTTCCAACGGAATATAAACCTATGTACAGTTTTGATATCAATGTAAGCTTGTACCGCATTGCACAGGAAGCTATAAACAATGCAATTAAATATTCGAACACTTCAGAGATTTTTGTAAAAGTAATTGAAAATAACAATCAAATCGAAATGTCTATCAGAGATAATGGGACCGGATTTGATGTGAAAAAAGAAAGTTCGGGGAAAGGCCTGGGGAATATGAGCGAGCGAGCGAAACTAATAGATGGTAAATTTTATATTGAATCAAGTTCAAAAGGTACAAGCATTTCAATCTTTGTTCCACTGCACAATTAATACATATTGCTTATGAAAAAAATAAACATTGTTATAGCCGATGATCACATTCTTATAAGAGATGGAATTAAAGCATTGCTTCAAACAGTTGAGGAGTTTGAAGTTGTAGGTGAAGCTACCGATGGGGAAGAACTTGTACAGTTTATCGATACACTCAATCCGGATATTGTACTGCTTGATATTACTATGCCTAAGAAAACCGGTATTGAAGTAATTTCTGAAGTAAAGAAATATAATCATACAGTTAAATTTATCATATTATCTATGCATGATAATCCAGAGTATGTGCTTAAAAGTGTACAGGCTGGTGCTTTATCTTATCTGCTTAAAAATACAGATCACGAAGAAATTATTAAGGCTGTAAAAACAGTGAGCGCAGGTCAGAAATATTTTTCTCCTGACATTTATTCCATTATTCTCAATGGACTTGCCAATCCGGATTTAATAAAAGGAAATCAACTATCAGACACATTAACAAAAAGAGAGAAAGAAATTCTGAAAGAAGTTTCGATGGGATTAAGTACCAAACTGATTGCGGACAAACTTTGCATTAGTGTGAGAACTGTTGAGACCCACCGGATTAATTTAATGAAAAAGATGGAAGTACATAATTCTGCCGAATTGATCAAAAAAGCAATGGAACTGAATCTAATCTAAGTAGTTTACCGGATCTGATTAAGCACAAAATACGGTTAAATAAATACACCTTTTATAGGACTTCTTAGCCTTTAATATCCTCATATCTTGTAGTAAGAAATTAAACTTGTTACGGATATGAAAGCACTATTATTTTTAATTGCATTTTCAATAGCAGGCATAAATGCTTCCTTGGCTCAAAATGTAAATGCCGATCCTCAAGTATCTATAAATAATTATAAACATCCAAACAAAGCTAAGGCTGCTGTGAATACAGATTCAAGACAGCAACTGAAATCCGGGAAAGCCACGTTAAGAAATCAAAAAACCAATAAAGCAGTAACCAGAGATTATGTTCTGGCTCCTAATAATAATGCTCCTGCCTACAATGTTCAGGGCAAACAAACAAAAGCCAATTACAAAAGCCAATTTTAAATTAGCCGTTCATTTTTTAATAAAAGAAGCCTTATTGTATCAATAAGGCTTCTTTGTTTTTATATTTTATCGAATTATTAACTCCCTTCAATCAGTTTGATTTTGCTGTTATCTAAAGGTTTGTTAATATATCCCTCTACATTATATTGTTTAATTTTTTCTATGTCAGAAGGATTGCTGGAAGAGGTCAAGATAAAAATCTTAAACAGTTTTAAATAGTTTGGTATTAATTGTTTTAATTTTTCCAGAAAATCAAAGCCATCCATAACCGGCATGTGTAAATCAAGAAGTATGATTTGAGAATACGACATTGGAATTTCCATGTTGGCAAATCTGCTTATGTACTGCAGTGCTTCGTTTCCATTTCTTACACACTTTATTGAATCGGTAATGCCTGATTTGTTTATCAATATCTCACTGATAAAATTGCTGTCGTCGTCGTCGTCGACAAGCAAAATTGATTTATATTTTCCCATAAGCTAAAATGTAACTTTAAAAATGGAACCTCCGTTTACGGTACTTTCTACTTCTATTTTACCCCCCTTGCTTTCTACAATTTTATTGATGATATATAATCCAATTCCAGAGCCTTCTATATGATCATGGAAGCGCTTGAATAAAGCGAAAAGTTTATCTCTGTGTAAGCTCAAATCAATGCCTAAGCCATTATCCTTAACTGCAATTTCATATCTTTCAATAATCGGATTATAATTTGAGATTACTTCGATCATTAATAACCTGTCAGGCGAACGGTATTTTATAGCATTAATTATTAAATTATACATAATGCTTTTGAAAGCCTGTTTACTGTATTGTATTGTTTCTGTATTGAGAGAAAATGTAATGATTGCATTGCTTGATTTTACTAATATTTCATTTTCAATAAGTATTTCCTTTAAAGTGGCTCTTATGTCTATTGTTTCAATATCTTCATAAGGATTTGATTGAATTTTTACAATGTCTGTCAGATTCAATACAGTAGTTTTTACTTTTGAAGTGGAAGAATCTATACGATCAATTAATGCACGCACTGTTGGGCTATAATTATCGCCGCTCAATTCTGTTTTCAATAATTGAATCAGACCTTCAATATTATTAACCGGTGATTTTAAATCATGTGATGCTGAATAAATAAAATTATCAAGATCTTTATTTAATCGTACCAGATTATTATTTGATGTTTCGAGCTGTTGCGTTCTTTCAATTACAATTTTTTCCAGTTGTTGAGGAGATTTTAACGTCAATGCTTCAGGTACTGCTTTAAAAATTCCGACTACTGTGATCCATGAAAATATAGCCGTTATAAATAACACCAAAGCACTTAATCTGTACGCAGGATACCAAAATATTAGAGCATCTACCAAATGTGTTAGTCCGCAGCTTAAAATGAAAATTATAAAAAGAAGAAATATTCCTCTGAACGGAAGCGTGTCTTTCTTTTTTTTCACTATATAAAATAATCCAAAAGGTATTGCGAAATATGCGGCCCAAATAGCTAAGCTAGATATTATATATAACCATCCATGAAAATCAGTCCACTTGCCACAAAACCATCTTGCAGGCCATGAGTCTGCACTTAAAAGATTTGTGATAAAATCTACAACTTGTTCCATAGTATCCATAAATCGGCAATTCTAAAAAATATATTTGAACATAATTAGTTAGATATTTTAATAATAACAAATAAAATATCTGTTGGCTTTTAGTGGTTAATCTTTATGTTTAGCCTTATTATACTCATATCAGGAGAAAATGTTCTATATATTGTATTTATTCTAATTTAAATATTTAGAATCGGATTTTGGGTTAGTGTGGTTTAAATTTTAGTGATAGGTAAAAATAAAAAGCCCCTATACCTTTACATGTACAGGGGCTTATAATAAGTTGGCAGCGACC
>FTDL01000090.1_pt1 | contig 53781 bp, 32 predicted proteins | sample 1639951 | NCBI WGS metagenome assembly FTDL01 (sample SAMEA3914869, study PRJEB12502) | metagenome | biome: forest; material: soil | place: USA | collected 2012-03-12 | depth 0.1 m
GTCTTGTGCTGTGACAATGTCTGCATTGAGACCGGAATCAAGCAGATTCCTTTTAAAGAAGAAGCGATCATCTTCGTTATCATCAATGATCAAAATTTTATTTTTCGTTTCCATAACTTAAAAGAATTAAATTTTAAAAATATAAGACTAATAAAAAGTAGATAATTAAGAATGCTGATTGATTTTAAAATGAAACAGCATTTTTAGTCTTATACGATCTTTTTTTGCTTTGGTCTATCCGGAAACAAAATTATTTTCGCATGGTGATAATGAAGTTTCCGGATAGATTAAAAATAAATGATGAATAAATTATACAGCACTAGTGAACAGGAATTGAATTCGGTAGAATTACTGTTACGGTTGTACCTTCGTGTTCTGTTGAAACTACAGTTACTGTACCTTTAAGCTTTTCAACAAATTCTTTTACAATATATAAACCTAAGCCTGCGCCATCACTTTTTTCAGAAGCTCTGTAAAACATGTTGTAAATTTTATGCAGATATTTTTTTGGAATACCGATGCCATTGTCTTTAAAGCTTATTGCAGCTGTTTCAGTTGTGCATACGATCTGAATTAACAGAGCGCATTTTTCTTTTTCAGTATCTCTATATTTAATTACATTTGATAATATGCTGTTGAAAATTACTTCCAGTCTGTAATGGTCACAATAAAAAGGCGCCTTTGAAGTATTAATGGTAGTTGTATGGATTTGATCCGAACCATTCATATAAGCAACATTTTTGAAACATTTGTTTAATAATGCATCAAAATCAACAGCGTCAGGTTTTATATCCAAATGTGAATTTCTGGATTGGTCAACCATTTGACTTAATGTATTATCAAGTCTTTTGATGCAGGTGCTCATCATTTCATGCAGTTCTTTTACACTCTGATTGTTTTGCTTATTTTCAATCTCTGCAAGGCTTAGCAAGCCTGAAACCGTTGATAACGGGCCGCGCAGACTGTGTGAAATACTATAAATGAATGAATCTAATTCTTTATTGATTTTTAATATCTGATTATTCTGTTCTTTTAATTCTTTCTCTGCCTTAAGCTTCATGTTTTTTATCTGTCTTTGTTCTAACGCACTTAGAATAGCAGATGGCAAACGTGATAAGTTGGATTTTAAAATATAATCGTCAATTCCTAATTTTAAACATGTAACAGCAAACTCTTCGGATACAGCACCAGTTACCAGTATAAATGGAATAAATAATTTTTGACTGATACATATTTTGTGTGCTTCAATAGAATTAAATTGAGGCAAAGAGTGATCGGATAAAATTACGTCTGGTTTAAATTCAGTTAATCCCCTTATAAATTCTTCCTTTGAATCTACCTGAAGTGTTTCATGACCAATTCCATCTTTTTGCAGTGCACGTTCAATCATCCATACATCATCTTCAACATCTTCAAGCATTAATATTTTAATTTTCCCCCTCTGGCTCATATTTATAACTTTTCTGTACAATTGTTCCTGATTCAATACATCTAAATTAAAAATGGATGTGTTCATAACATAGCTTTTTAGTTGAAACAATATTTATGTATTCATTCTATTTTATTTAAATTCAATGGAATCTAAAAATTTGTATTGTTAGGCATTTAACTTCTATACCCATTTATTTTAAGTTAGCTTCTTTTCTTTATATAAAGCAATATACATTTGTTAAAAAATGAAATCAATTATGTGAATATGTGCTTAAAACCTTAATTAATGCCTGATTGCAATGTCTTAGAAATAAATGAAAAAGAATCCTTTAGAATGTTTTAAATTATATCAAAGAATAGATTGCACGATTCAGTATAATTATCTTTTTGAATATATATAAATGTTAAATACTGAAATGTATTTATACAGCAAACATGGAGGAAGCTAAAGCAACCATTTTAATTATTGATGATATAGCAAGCAATATATATGCTTTGCAAAATCTGCTTGATAAAGAGAGTAGAATATTTCTGAGTGCTACTTCGGGGAACGACGGACTTAAAATTGCGTTGAGCCATTCTATTGATTTAATCATACTGGACGTGCACATGCCAGATATGGATGGTTTTGAAGTTGCCAATATGCTTAAATCAAATAAGCGTACAAAAGATATTCCTATTTTATTTGCTTCTGCTGAAATGAAAGAGCAAAAAAATATGCTTCAGGGATTGGAAGAAGGAGCGATTGATTATTTATTCAAACCTCTTAATCCGGAAATTACTCGTGCAAAAGTGAATGTGCTTATACGGCTTGAATTACAGCGTAAAAAATTACTTGAAATAAATAGTGCGTTAGAGAAGTCATTTATTTTGATCAATAATTGTTTTGATATTGTTTGCACAATTGATAGCGCAAGTTTAAAATTTGAAGAATATAATGTTGCAATGACAAACATTCTTGGTTATTCACCGGATCAGATTGCAAACGCTACATTACTGTCTTTTTTAAAAGCAGAGGATATACCCCGTGTTAAATCATATAGTAAATCTGCCCTAGAAATGTTGTCTTTTGAAACAGAAGTTATATGTAATGATTATTCTTTTAAATGGCTTCAGTGGAATATTGTTGTAAAGGATGGTAAGTGGTTTTCAAATGCACGTGATGTTACAGAACGTAAAAAATCTGATGAAGAAATTTTTAGATTAAATAAAAATCTCAAAGAAAATAATCAGCAGTTAGAAAATGCAAATAAAGAGTTAAGCGCATTTTCGTATACTGTATCACACGATTTGCGTTCTCCGCTAAGAGTCTTAAATACCTATACACAGAGGATTGAAGATGAACATGGCCAGGCAATGAACCCTAAAATGCTGCAATTATTTGGTCATATTAAGCGCAATGCACACAAAATGGATACATTGATCGATAATCTGCTTGAATTTTCCCGTTTAGGGAAAAAAATAATAGAGAAGAGGAACGTTAATGTAAAGGAACTCATTAAATATGCTTATGATGAATTACCGGCAATATATGATAAAGGTGTACTTACGATTGATGATCTGCCGGATATAGCTGCAGATATTAATTTGTTGCGGCAAGTTGTTGTTAATCTTATTTCTAATGCAATTAAATATTCCAGCAAAAATCTCCAGCCTAAGATACATGTAGGTTTTTTTAAAGAAAATATGACTGTTGTTTATTTTATTAAAGATAATGGGATAGGCTTTGATATGGAGTACACCAGTAAATTATTTAATGTATTTTATCGGCTGAATAACAGTAAAGATTTTGAAGGAACAGGTGTAGGACTTGCTATTGTTAAACGCATTATTGAAAAGCATGGCGGCACTATCTGGGCTGAAGCAAAAGTAAATGAAGGTGCCACATTCTATTTTTCTTTACCGGTTGAATAAGTTTAATTGGCTTGAGTATGTGAATCATGTAACTATTTTTTTGAATATTGTAAGTGCTAATTCTTCTCAGTTATTCATATTTGAATAATAATGTTATACCAAGATAATTTATTTAAATCAACCACAGTATGAAATTAGGAATCTCAAATGAAAACCTGAAAAAGAGTGTCGATATGTTGTCGAATGCTTTAGCAGATGAAATGACACTTTATGTTAAAACGAGAAAGTTTCATTGGAATGTATCCGGCCAGAGTTTTATGGAACTACATAAATTATTTGAAGCACAATACAGTCAGCTTGAAGAAATAATTGATGCCTTAGCAGAACGTATCAATAAGCTTGGTTCTCATACTATAGGAACGATGGAAGAGTTTGCTAAAATAGCTCGTATTAAAGAAGCACCTGGCAAATATCCGGATCAAAAAGGAATGATTAAAGAATTACTTGCAGATCATGAATCTATGGTCGTTCAATTAAGAAAAGATATTGATGCAGATAGCGATGCCGGAACAACAGATTATTTTACAAAATTAATTCAGGATCATGAGTCTATTGCCTGGATTTTGAGAAGATATCTTGGGGATGATAAATAGTAAAAAAAGATGCGATATGTGTGATCGTACATGTATCGCATCTTTTTTATTTCAGATTAAATGTTAACTAATGCTTGTCACAAAAAGCATTGCTATTACATACAGGATACAATAAATAAGTATGAACAATTGAAATTTTGTAAGAGGTGTTTTTCTTTTTGTAAAGAGATCCATGACTCCGTTAGTTTAGGTAGCGGCAGGTATTATGCCTGTAAGTAAATTATATGCAATTGTAATAAATGAATCTCAAATAGATTTTGTTTTTATATTAATTTTTAGCTTTTCATATACGATTTTAACACGTGTAAATAAGTTTATTTTATAATTGAAATATGGAATAAATTAAACACAAACAACACTTTTTATTATACAAATTCAATCTTCAGAATTAATTTAACTGATAAAATATAAAAGGGTTACTGTTTTTAAACAGTAACCCTTTTCTTGCTCATAATTAAAAATTCGCTTTGTATACAGATCAGAAGTTGGATGTATTAATTTACGATCATACGTTTTATAATCTGATTTCCTGAAATATCATTCAATATAACCAGATACGTTCCGGCTTTTAAATCCTGAACATTTACATGCACTTCTGTTGCTTGGTCAGTAGTAATTGTCTTTAATTTTTCTCCCGTAATGCTATAGATTGTAATTGTACCTGTAGCATTTGATGGAATCAACATTAAAACCTGACCTGAATTCGGATTTGGTATTAGCTCAAAACCACTTGTATTTGCCGTTGGGGCAATGCCTGTTGTTGTGCAGCTAATTGTTAATGCTAAAGTTGCAGTGCTGTCGCATCCGGCTTTATTTGTAAAGCTTGCCGTATAATTGCCGCTTGTTGCATACGCATTTCCATTCCATGTATAAGGACCACATTGTGTAATTGTAGTAAGGGAAGTTGTGCTTTGGGTAATTGTTAAATGCAACGTTACAGTCGAATCGCATCCTGAGCGGCTTGTATATATATGCACAGGAGATGCAGATTCTGTATAAGCAGTTCCGTTCCATATAAACTGATCACAAACCGTTGCAGTTGTATCCGCTGTCATTAGCATGCAAAGATCTATAGCACTTAATACGTCTGATCTGAATTTTCTTAGAGACAACTCGGCAAAGTCTTTTGATTCTGTATTATCATTATACACGATATCATCTCCGCCATCAGAAATTACCTGCAATTTAGTAGCGGATAGATTTGCACCTGTATTTACAACCATTACACCTTCCATGTTCAGCACATTATCTGCACTTGTTACAACCTGAATAGGTGCATCTGCTGCATGCCCTGTCCATTTGAATATAGCGCTTGTGATCGGGTCTCCAGCCGGATTTCCTGCAACAATGATATACGTTCCGTTTGGTGCCTGTATCATTCCGCGTATACCTCTTCCTCCCAAATTTAATTCAATAGGTGCCCCAAATGAAGGATCTCCTGCAGGTGCGCCGTTATTGAACCATGTTTCGAAATTTAAGATCGGAGCGATGATTGCTTTGTCTCTGGTAGTAGTCGATGCTAACGGAGCTCTTAAACCGATATATAACGTTGTGCTGTCTGGCCCGAATACCATACCTTCGGCTGCAAATCCGTTTACAAGTTTAGAATCTACACCTTGTGCGGCACTCGCAGTAAAATTATAATTATTTGCATCGCCCCAGCTGATAAGATTGGCTCTTAATCCTGCATAATAACCAACAAATGAAAACACAGTAGATGCACCAGTGCCGGTTACCGTAGTAGCAAATAACCGATCACGGTTCGGGAGATTGTTAAACGGAGCTTTACTGTTACTCATAGAACCTAACCAGTAAACTCTGTTATTGATTTTATGGCTTCTTGTTGCTGCTTCCAGATCTACTTCCGGTTTAGAAAGATCCGGAAGATTTAACTGTGAGGTATAATCATATGAAACCAGAGGTAATCCAGATGCAGAACGGTCATAGACATTCAGTATATTCAATTCATCATCAATAGCAATATAATACTTATCGTCAAGAGAAATTGCTTCAGACGCATCAGACATTCCGGTGTGCCAAATAGTAGATGCAGGTGTCACAGAAGCAGCTGAAGCTGCATAACTAATTTGATAATTTGTTGTGTTGGTACCATCCGTTACAGATACTGTAATGGTAGAATAACCTACACCCGCAGCAATAATTTTTACGTTTTGCGCAGCGCCATTTCCTGTTAAAACAACATTTGAATTTGGAACAACTGATAGATTGCTGCTTGTTACACTAACTTTTAAATCGCTTGCAGCAGTTTCAGTGTCGTTAATTATAAAATTTAATCCATTAGTAGCAGCAGGGTCTGTTGGGTCGCTGATTACACCACTTATAGTAAACGGACTGGAAGGGGCATTAACAACACCCTCGTCAAGATAATCTGTTGTATTGATTACATCAAGTACAATTGTAGGTGCATCATTCTCTATAAAGCATGGGTCTCTTGTAACTGTTGCCCGAGTACTTTTTCCAGGACTTCCTATTTCACCGAGGGAAGAAGCATAAGAAGATTCAGCATCACCTGTTGCTGCCAGTGTCCATTTTGTAATATCGTTTGCTCCCAAACCTGCAGCAGTTACCCATCCACTTTTAGACGTCGTACGGATTGAACCTGGGGCGTATGTTTGATCGCCATAAGTAAGACGGTCAATCAGATTACCTGAAGCATCATATAAATTTATTTCATCTTCACGGCCTAAACCATTTGTATTACCTCCAATAACCTTGATTGGCGCACACAGATTCCAGTTTGTTTTGAAATCTGAAGCAGTAAGTTCGGTTAAAATAACAGATTCACCAGGCTGTACTATGCCAAATGAACCTAAGCTTTGTGAGCCGGGTGTACGTGTATTATCGTCAAAACTCCAACCCGTCATATCTACAGGAGTTCCACCTATGTTGGTAAATTCTACAAATTCACCAATGCCACCTGTACCACTGCCGTTATACATATATTCTGTTATACGCATGGCGCCTGCAACAGTGATATTTAAACTTGTTGCGCTGCTTGTTCCGCAGGCATTTGTAGCAGTTACATTTAATGTACCGCTTGTAGCAGCCGAAGAATACGAAACAGTTACACTATTACTGTTTCCTGTAATTGTTGCGCCCGTACCGCTGTATACCCAGTTATATGTTACATTGGCGTCATTGGGAACAGTATATACTACTGTATTCTGGCCAGGATTTACAAGTAATGTGCTTGTTGTAAACGCAGCTGGCTGAGCAGGTAAAGTACATGTTGGTGAAAAAGTTATACCATGAAAAAATGTATTTGCTGTAGCAGGAACAATTGTTGTTGCCACAGAAGATGCACCTGTATCTGTAATTCTAATGATACGGTTTCCGGTAGTATTGGCTTCATTTGTTGTTGCATATAACACAGGATTGATTCCTGAATAATCTACTGCTAAACCATATGCACCAATATTAGTTACACCAGTACTTAACGTATAAGCTAAGCTCCATGTACCATTGCTCTTTGTCCATTTTTGAATACCGCCAACAGATGTATTCATATTTATAGCTATATAGCATACATCAGCTGTAGGGTTGATTGAAAAATCTTCAGGTGTTGCAGTACCTGTACTGATAAATAATGAAGGAGTTACAGTGCCGCTTGTTGGCATGCCTGTTCCCAATGCATAAATACCAAAGCTGGTTATTGTTGCATTGGTCTTTTGTGTAGAGAAGTAAATCTGATTATTGAATATCTGAAGACCGTATGCTTTTGTACCTACTGCTAAAGCAGCTTGTGTAGAAGGTCCGAAATAATTAATTCCATCTGTTGCGTTTGAAGCGCCTGCAGCCCAATAGTTTGTTCCGTCAGAAACAGCACCACGTATATCGTTTCCTGTATAAAAAGTTGTACTGGATCCTACTTGTGAATAAGTGCCGTTTGAATTTACCCTGAAAAGAACACGCGGCGCAGATACCGCATCTGTGGCAGTGATATCAGCAATACCTGTAGCGCTTGTGGAATAACCTGCAAGCATCAGAAATGTACCATCCGGAGAACGGGTTAAAAAACCTTCAGAGCCACCAGATCCAGATGCCATTTGCAGCGGCGTTGAACCAGTAACAGGTAGCGCAAGAGATGTGCCGGGAGTGCCATCTGTTGCGTATTCAAGGAGTGTTACTGCTGAACCTGCTTTTGTTGCAGAGCCGCTTGTTTGTACAGCAACAATTCTACCAGCAGTAAACTGAGCTGTTGCATGTTGTGCATACATTGATATTATAAAAATAAGAGCAATGGAAAGTCTTTTGGTCAATACATGTTGGATACATATTCTTTTTAAGGTTTTTGTAAACCCTTTTTCAAAGAATACATGAAGTACACTTTTTTTCATATTTTGATGATTATTTGGAGAATATCAAAGCTACCATCCCAATATTGACCTAATGATACATGAATGTAAATTTTATGTTAAGATTCTTGATTCAAAAAACATATAAAAATTCCCGTCTAGCATTTTATCAGAGAAGTGCGCTTCTAATCAATATACTATAGGAAAGTATATAGCAACTCAATATTGATGGAACAACGATTTTGAAACGGTTGATTGAGAAAAGATTTATTGCAATGTCACAGTAATAATTTTTGCAGGCTATCTACATATCGTAAATAAAAATCTAATACAGACATCTGTGAATATATCTGTAGTTAAAATATAAATCTTTCCACGATTTCTTTAATAACTCAGTTTGGATATTAAACAGCAAGAATGTTATTATTACCGAAGTCTACATTAGATTAATAAAAAAATGCAGTAAGTATATACGTTTATATTACTAAATACGCGTTTCGGTTGATCTTCATTTAAATTAATAATATACTTTTAAGAATAGTATGAATTTTTATTTGTATATTAATTACAGAGCAGTTCAGACATTCAAACAATACTGCTGTAGTGTGTACAAAATCTGCTGTGTGATTTTATTCTACTTGTAACAATAAACTACATAATTATATGTATATTCAGTAGACATATAATTATTAATGAAATTTTGATCTGTTTAATGGATACCATTGCCAAATCATCTGTATTAGAAAAAAACACCTCAGATTTTTTATCCGGAGGAGGAGAAATGGGCGAACGCATACGAATGTATGATTGGGCTTCATCATCCGTAGGAAAAATAGATACATGGCCTCAAAGTCTGTTAACATCCCTGAGTATTATCCTTAATTCCAAGTTTCCCATGTTTATCTGGTGGGGAAAAGATCTTATACAGTTTTATAATGATGCTTACAGACCAAGTTTGGGTAAAGATGCCAAACACCCCAATGCGCTTGGACAAAAAGGAGCAGAATGCTGGCCGGAAATCTGGCCGGTTATAAAACCATTGATTGATCAGGTATTAAGTGGAGGAGAGTCTACCTGGAGCGAAAACCAGCTGATTCCCATTTACCGGAATGGTAAGCTTGAAGATGTCTACTGGACATTCAGCTACAGCCCGATAAAAATTGAAAGCGGAAAAATCGGAGGTGTTCTGGTTGTATGTAATGAAACTACAGATGCAATTCTGAACTTAAAAAAAATAGAAGAAAGCCAATCGAAATTACATTTTGCTATTGATGCTGCTGAGCTGGGTACCTGGGATTATAATCCTTTTACAGACGAGTTTGATGGCAATGCACGGTTAAAAGAATGGTTTGGTTTGTCAGCAGACACGTCTATTCCTCTGCCTTTAGCTATAAAAGTCATTGCACCAGAAGACAGAGCAAGAATAGTTGACGCTATTCAGAACGCTTTACAATATTCTTCAGGAGGAAATTATAATACAGAATACACCATTATTCATCCGGTTACAGGTCAGAAGCGTATTGTAAAAGCAACGGGGAAAACATCCTTTAATAAAGAAAATCAGGCGTACCGTTTTGACGGCACACTTGAGGATGTAACGGAGGAAGTTTTAGTACGCAAACAAATAGAGGAGAGCGAAATCAGACTGCGTTATACAGCTGAACGTTTACAGCTGGCCCTGGATGCCGGGCAATTGGGTGCGTACGAATGGATTATAGAAACTGACGAAATGATATGTAATACGCAATGCAAAGAACATTTTGGTTTTTTACCAAATCAAACAATAACCTTTACAGAATTTAGCAGCAGAGTAATAGCAACAGACAGGGAGCGGCGGAAGAAAGCTATTGATACAGCTATAAAAAAAGGCGGTACATATGATACGGAATACCGGGTTGAATTTGCCCAGGGAAAAATCCGCTGGATCAGATCCTTTGGCAAATCTGTGTACGATGCCAGTGGAAAGCCATTAAAAATCACCGGCATGACACTTGATATCACAGAGCATAAAATCTTTACAGAAGAGCTTGAAAAGCAGGTAAAGGAGCGCACTACAGAACTTAAAAAATCGAATGAAGATTTGCTGCAGTTTGCTCATGTTGCCAGTCATGATCTGAAAGAACCTGTGCGGAAAGTGAAAACATTTTGCAGCAGATTACAGGATGAATTCGGTTATTTAATACCAGAACAAGGACAGTTTTATCTTGGTAAAATTCAGCATGCTTCCAATAGGATGATCTCAATGATTGATGGCGTATTAACGTATTCAACCTTAAATAATCTAGATCATGCAATTGAAAAAATTGATTTGAATGATGTTATCTCTAATATCGAAAAAGATCTTGAAATACTTATAGAAGAAAAAAATGCTGTTATAATGAAAGATAAATTGCCGGTTATTGAAGGAATACCCGTATTGATTTATCAGCTCTTTTATAACCTTATTAATAATGCTCTTAAATTTTCTAAAACAGATCAGAAAGAATGTATTACAATTTCTTATGTAAAAGAACAACATTATCCGTTGTCGTATGCTAAAATCATAATTGCAGATAATGGCATCGGGTTTGAGGAAGAGTATGCTACATCTATGTTTCAGGCATTTATTCGCCTGAATTCCAAAGACAAATATGAAGGAACCGGCTTAGGCTTATCTTTGTGTAAAAAGATCGTTGAGCGCCATCATGGTACTATTTCTGCATCGGGTAAAAAAGATGTAGGTGCGGTATTTACAATTTTATTACCTTTGAAAGCTTAAATAAATAGAGAAAAGAAATGGCGATAGTGTTTTTGTTGATAGATGATGATACAGATGATTCAGATTTGCTTTATGAAGCACTTAAAGAAATAGATTCTTCCGTTCAGTATGAATATGCTTCAGACGGGCCGGAAGCACTAAGTATGCTGGAAAGAATTGACAGGCCGGATCTGATTTTTTTAGATATAAATATGCCTGGTATGAGTGGCTGGCAATGTCTTTCAAAAATAAAAGCCATGGAAGCCTTTAAAGATATACCGGTTATTATGTATTCAACGTCTTCGTATCAGTACGAAATAGATAAAGCATTTGAATTGGGTGCATTAAGCTTTTTCACAAAACCAAATCATTATAAACTGCTCAAAAAAAATATTCAACTTCTGTTAGATGCAGTTAAAAGTCATTCATTGGAATCCTATAGAAATACAGTGCTTGATAGTGTGACACAATCTGAAAGAAAACATTAATTAGGCATAAACTGCATTGAGTAGCTGATTGGTAATTTTTTTAATGAATGAAATTGTATTGATTTAATCTATGCAAACCTGACGATATGGGGTATAGTTTAAGATGCATTTCTCCAAGGAGTTTGACTAATAACTCAATCGGATATTCCTGCATTATACCTTTGAGGATTGTTATTATCACTAAAATCTACAGCGTAATATTGATTATTTGTTATTATAGCCAACGGTGTTAATGCCTGTAATCCTATCATGTAACAGAGTAGTTTGCGCAACCGCCTTCTTAAGATTCTTTTGGAAGTCTTTGTGCAGAAGATTATCTGATATTACTGTTTTTATTAGCGATTAAGTTATTGTACTATCGTTAAAAGTTTTATTTTTATAATATGAAATTTACGTTGGATCAAAAAATATTTACGGGCTTTGCTTCTGCCACGATTATTTTAATTGTAATCGGGTTTGTTTCTTTCAGAAACAGTGAAAAATTCATTGATACAAACCAGTGGGTCAATCATACACATGAAGTATTGTATGAATTTGAACAGGTTCTTGTTACAGAAGTAGATGCCGAGACAGGCATGCGCGGATTTGTGATTACAGGGAATGAAAATTTTTTAGAACCTTACAACCGCGCCAAGCAAAATATGCAGGAGCATATGGATAAAGTACGGGAGCTCACTATAGATAATCCTACGCAGCAAAGAAATCTTAAAATCCTTCAGAGGCAGGTTGAAGAGCATATGGCACATCTGGATACATGCATTCTTCTGCGTAAAAAAGATTTTCAGCTTGCACAGGCAAGAGTTGCATCCGGCAAAGGCAAAAAGATTATGGATGGAATCCGGCAGACCATAGACGATTCTAAAAACTCCGAATTAAAATTACTGGAAGATCGTAGAGAATCCAGTGAAGGGGATGCACGGGATTTCAATTTTGTTTTTATTGTATTGATAATAGGTATTGTTGTAGTACTGATCAGTGTTTATCTGGTGATTACATCTAATTTAAGAGCGCTTAGGAGAGCTGAAAAAGAAACAGCAGATAAAAACTGGAATCTTACAGGTACGGGTGAGCTTACCAAAGGTATGCAGGGTAACAAGCACCTGATGGAGCTTGGTCAAGTAATCATTACACATCTGGCAACTTATCTGGATGTACAGATAGGGGCAATTTATATTGCCGATGAAAGCGGTACCTATTTTAGACTTGCGAATGGATACGCACTTACTAATAATAAAAAAGAAGGCAGACAAATCCGTTTAGGCGAAGGTTTTATTGGTCAGGCAGCTTTTGAAAAACGCATGCTGGAGCTTACAGAAATCCCTGCAGATTATTTTGTTATTGACACGGGCTTAGGTGAAATACTTCCTAAATACATGTTAATTATACCTGTATTGTATGAAAACAGAGTTGTTGGTGTTGTTGAACTGGGCAGCATGAAACCATTCACAGAACTTCAGCGGTATTATCTTGAAATGACAATGGATAGTGTTGCAATTGCTATCACATCTGCACAAAGCAGGGAAAAGGTGAAAGAACTTCTGGAAGAAACGCAGCGCCAGACAGAGGAGCTTGAGTCTCAGCAGGAAGAGTTGAAGCAGTTTAATGAAGAACTTCAGGTAAAAACAGAATTGCTTGAAAAATCCGAAGCAGAGTTGCGTTCACAACAGGAGGAACTACATCAGAGCAATGAAGAGCTGGAAGAGAAAGCTAATTTATTGGAAGAACAAAAAGAAACACTTGAAAATGCCAAGCTTCAGATTGAAACCAAAGCACAGGAACTTGAACTGAGCAGTCGATATAAATCTGAATTTCTTGCAAACATGTCGCACGAACTGCGAACACCTTTAAATAGTATTCTGATTCTTTCGCAATTGCTTGCAGATAATAAAAACAAAACGCTTAACGATAAAGAAATTGAATTTGCTACTAACATCTGCAACTCAGGTACAGATTTATTAAATCTGATTAATGAAATTCTGGATTTATCTAAAGTTGAGTCCGGCAAACTGGATCTTGAAATAAGTGAAGTTCCGATTAAAAAGATAAAGAGCGGGTTGATGGCAATGTTTGAAGAAGTTGCTAAAAAGAAATCCATTCATTTCGACATTCAATACAACGAGCAGGCTTTACAGCCTTCTATCCGTACGGATCAGCAGCGACTTGAACAAATTATACGAAACCTGCTTTCCAATGCATTTAAGTTTACAGACAATAAAGGAAGTGTAACATTAAAAATAGAACAGCCGTCTGCGAATACAATTTTAAGAGATAAAAATCTTGATCCGGTACATTGTATTGCATTCTCTGTTACAGACACAGGCATCGGTATACCGGAAGATAAGCAGCAAATAATTTTTGAAGCATTTCAACAGGTAGATGGTTCTACAAAGCGCAAATATGGTGGTACCGGACTTGGCCTGTCCATCAGCCGCGAACTTGCTCTAGCACTGGGAGGAGAAATACATGTACAAAGTACTGAAGGCAAAGGCAGCACATTCACATTGTTTATTCCGCAGGAATTCAATCAAGATGCAATAGTATCTGAAGAGCGCGCTGTAGAAATTAAAAAAAGTAATGCTGCTGCAGAAGAAATTAAAGCAACACTTCCTTCTGCCAAGTCAGAGCCCGTGTTTATTGAAGAAACTGAAGACGTGCCGGATGACAGATATAATATAAGCGAGAATGATAAGGTGGCGCTCTTAATGGAAGACGATGTAGTTTTTGCAAAGCTGATGCTTGATTTTTTAAGAGAGCGAAACTATAAAGGCATTATTGCAACTCGTGGTAATACAGGATTAAGTTATGCAAGACATTATAAACCGGATGCAATTATACTGGATATGAAGCTGCCTGTAATGGATGGTGCTGAAGTATTAAAGCAATTGAAAAATGATCCTACGCTCCGCCATATTCCCGTACAGGTTATTTCCGGCTATGACAGAAAGCGCGAAGGGCTTGAGCTTGGTGCATTTGATTTTATCCGCAAACCGGTAACAAAAAATATTTTGCTAGGAGCTTTTGATAAGATAGAAGAATTTGTGCGCAAGAAATTAAAGAAACTTCTTATTGTTGAAGACAACGAAACACAAAATACTGCTATTCGTGAGTTGGTTGGAAACGGAGATGTAAAGAGTTTCTCTGCTTATTCAGGCAAAGACGCGTATGAGATGCTGCTCAATGATTCTTTTGATTGCATTATTGTTGATCTGGGATTACCTGATATGTCAGGATTTGATTTGCTTGAAAAAATTAAGGAAAATGCAACAATTAATCATATTCCGATTATTGTTTATACTGGCAGAGATCTTACTAAAGATGAAAAAAATAAACTGAATAAACTGGCAAGTACAGTAGTTTTAAAAACAGCTGATTCGCAGGAGCGTTTGCTGGATGAAACAACTCTGTTCCTGCATCGTGTAGAATCAAAACTGCCCAAAGAAAAGCAACGGATTATCCGTAAACTGCATAAAACAGAAGAGATTCTTAAATACAAAAAAGTATTGGTTGTAGACGATGATATCCGGAATGTATATTCACTTACCAATGCATTGGAAGAAGAAAATATGATCTGTTATATAGCAGAAAATGGTAAAGTAGCATTGAAGGTGCTTGCAGAAAATCCATCTATAGACATTGTTCTTATGGATGTAATGATGCCCGAAATGGATGGCTATGAAGCAACAAGAGAAATACGTAATATAGAATCGTTTGATAAAATACCTATCATTGCAATTACAGCAAAAGCTATGAAAGGTGACCGCGAAAAATGCCTGGCAGCGGGTATGTCTGATTATATTTCAAAACCTGTCAACATGGAACAGTTACTTTCGCTTATGCGTGTGTGGTTATATAATTAACATAAATAATACGTGTCTGTATATTGGTATTCGCAGTATATAAATATGATCATCCTTTCTTATATTTTATTATATGAGCAGATGAAATTTAATATAAGAAACAACCCTTTGGATAATTAGTAACAATGGAAATATCAGGACTGCCGAATAATAATACATTCCATTATTCTCAGGAAGAACTCAAAGGATTTTTAGAATCTATTAAGTTTATGTATGGGTATGATTTTACAGATTATGCAGAAGCATCTGTAAAAAGACGCATTCTGCATTATATGCATGCGTATAAAATTGCTACGTTACAGGATTTAAGTAAAATATTATTAAAAGATGAAAGTGCTTTTGAATCATTTATTCAGGAACTATCGGTAACAGTAACTGAAATGTTTCGTGATCCTACTTTTTATAAAAGCCTCCGCGATAAAGCCATGAAAAGACTTGCTACGTATCCGGTTATTAAAGTCTGGATTGCAGGTTGCGCAACAGGAGAAGAAGTATATTCCGTTGCAATTTTATTAAAAGAGGAAGGCTTGCTTGAAAGAAGCATTATATATGCAACAGATATTAATCAGAAGTCCATTCAGATCGCTAAAGAAGGTTTATATCCGGTAGAACAGATGAAGTCTTATACCTCTAACTACATTAAAGCAGAAGGCAAAGGATCTTTTTCTGAATATTATATTTCGAAATATAATTCAGTTATGTTCAATAAATCATTGAAACAAAACATCGTATTTTCACCGCACAATCTTACCGTAGACAAATCATTTAATGAATTTCAACTGATTGTCTGCCGCAATGTACTGATCTATTTTAATCAGCAGCTTCAAAATAAAGTTATTAATCTTTTTTATGATAGTCTTTGTCCGTTTGGTTTTCTGGCCTTAGGTAATAAAGAATCGCTGTTATTTACAGATAAAAAAGAACGTTTTGAAGATATAGATAAAAGGGAACGTATTTTTATGAAAGTAAAATGAGTGTTATCTTAGATAGAGGCCAGTCTTTTGAAGCAGTCACTATTGGTGTATCTGCCGGCGGCTTGCATGCACTGGTGAGGCTGCTTGGAGATCTTCCTGCAGATTATTTTTTACCTATTGTTGTTGTTCAGCACCGTGGTAAGGATCACCGGGAATTGTTGGAAGAAGTGCTCCAAACAAAATGTTTGCTTAAAGTTAAACAGGCAGATGAAAAAGAATCTATATTGCCTGGTTATATATATGTGGCACCTCCGGATTATCATTTATTAATTGAGCAGGATAAAACGTTTTCACTAACATCGGATATGCATGTTAAGCACAGCAGACCATCCATTGATCTTTTACTGGAAACAGCAGCAGAAGCCTATCGTAAAAATCTCATCGGTATTATACTAACAGGTGCAAGCAGCGACGGAGCTGAAGGGCTTCTTCAGGTTAAAAATCTGGGTGGTTTAACACTTGTGCAGCAACCTGCTACCGCAGAATACGACTACATGCCAGAGGCAGCTATTCGCATAGGTGCTGCAGATTATGTAGTAACATTAGAAGAAATGAAATCTTATTTGCAGAGTATATATGAAAGAAGGTAAAGCAACGATCCTGATAGTGGACGATATTGCAAGCAATATATACGCTCTTGAAAATTTATTGGCAAAAGAAAACCGAACGTTTTTGAACGCTACATCCGGCAATGAAGGACTTAAAATTGCACTAAGTACAAAAGTAGATCTGATTATACTGGATGTCATGATGCCTGAAATGGATGGATTTGAAGTAGCGAACATGCTTAAGTCCAATAAGCGTACGAAAGATATTCCTATACTTTTTGCTTCTGCAGAAATGACGGAACAGAAAAATATTGTGAAAGGACTCGAAGAGGGAGCGATTGATTATTTGTTTAAGCCGCTGGATCCTGAGATTACCCGTGCAAAAGTAAACGTACTTTTACGCCTTGAACTGCAGCGCAAAGAATTAATTGAAAATAATATAGCACTTGAAAAATCTTCTATATTAATTAATAATTGTTTTGATATAATCTGTACGATTGATGCAGATACGCTTCAATTTGAAGAGTACAATCTTGCAGTAAATACACTTCTGGGTTATACACCGGAAGAAATAGCAACGAACAGCTTACTTTTTTTTCTGACACCCGAAGATAAAGAACGCATTCTGCATCTGAGTAAATTAAAGCAGGATAAAGTATCATTTGAAACAGAAATCTGCTGTAAAGACGGCTCTTTTAAATGGCTTCACTGGAACATTGCTGTTAAAAACGGAAAGTGGTTTTGTAATGCCCGTGATATTACAGAACTGAAAGAGGCAGAACAATTGAAGTACTATCTTAGCGCTGTAGTAAAGCAATCAGACGATGCCATTTACCTGCATGATGAAACGGGTACCATTATTTCCTGGAACCTCGGTGCTGAGAAGATATATGGGTATTCAGAAAATGAAGCACTTCTGATGAATATGCGGGATACCGTGCCTCCGGAAATATTTGAAGACACGGAAATCCTTATTAAACGTATTCTGGCAGGCGAGCGTATTGATAATCTTGAAACAAAACGTATTACTAAAGATGGCAGAAGGATAGATGTTCTTTTCTCTGCATCATTGCTTACAGAGTCTGATAATGCAGATAAATCTATTGCTATTACGGAGCGGGATATTACAGAGCGCAAACTGGCAGACGAAGAAATTAAACGCCTGAACGAAAATCTTCAGGGTAATATTTTGCAGCTTGAGAGTGCCAATAAAGAACTGGAATCATTTTCATATTCTGTATCACATGATTTACGTGCACCCTTGCGAGCGCTAAACAGCTATACACAAATTATCGAAGATGAGTTTGAACAGACAATGGATCCTGAAGCCATAAAACTGTTAAATAATATAAAACGAAACTCTCATAAAATGGGTGTTTTGATTGATGATTTGCTTGCATTCTCACGTCTGGGTAAACAAACGGTTCAAAAGAACACCGTACATATGAAAGACCTGATTGAGAGTGTTTATAATGAATTGGAAACACCTTATACAAAAGGTAAATTAACGATAGAAAAACTTCCGGATATCGAAGCCGATTATAATTTGCTCAAACAGGTAGTCATTAATCTTATTTCAAACGCTGTAAAATATTCAAGCAAAAATGCAGCGCCTGTTATTCATGTAGGCGCGTATGATGAAAACAACCAGACGGTTTATTTTATAAAAGATAATGGTGTTGGCTTTAATATGGAATACATGGACAAATTGTTTGGTGTATTTCAACGCTTGCACAGCAATAAAGAATTTGAAGGAACAGGCGTAGGGCTTGCCATTGTTAGCAGAATTGTAGCCAAGCACGGCGGACGTGTATGGGCTGAAGCAAAAGTTAATGAAGGAGCTGTTTTTTACTTTTCTCTCCCGAAAGAGTAAAATAAACGGCCATAAACTACAATACCCAAATCAATTATTTACCATTACATTAATTAGTACCAATGCTTAACCAACAAGTTGATATCTTACTGGTGGAAGATAACCAGGACGATGCTGATTTAACGATTCGTGCATTAAAAAAACTACCCGTTACAAATGCAGTGTTACACGTAGAAGATGGTGCGGCAGCACTTGAGTTTATGTTTGGAACAGGAGCATATACAGGCCGTAATCTTAATAACATGCCTAAGATTATTCTTCTGGACCTCAAAATGCCCAAAGTAAACGGCATGGAAGTGCTGGAGAAAATAAAGGCAAATGAAGCAACCAAATCTATTCCTGTGATCGTGCTCACTTCATCTGCCGAATATTCAGATGTAAAAAAATGTTATGCATTAGGTGCAAACAGTTACATTGTAAAGTCAATGGAGTTTGATGTATTTATTAAAACACTTTACGACGTTGGGCATTACTGGTTAATGCTGAATAAACAATAACTTAAAAGCCCCGCTAAAACAGCGGGGCTTTTATATTTTTACGCTGTTTTCTTTTTAATTTTTATGTCACAAAAAAATCTATTTGTTACATATTTCCCATCTAGACTATTTTAAACAAACTCCTTTTTGTAATTTTTATAGAGAATTTAATTAATAGAATAAATGAAAACACATATTGATCTTGATGAAATTTATCAGGAAGCTATTAACTGGCTTATTACAAGAGGGCCAAGGATTTTAATCGGGTTAATAATTTTAACTATTGGCTTTTGGCTCATTAAAATATTTAAAAAATGGTTAAATAATTCGCTGAGAAAAAAAAATATTCATTCATCTCTTGCGCCGTTTGTACAAAGCCTTGTTATTACAGGATTACAGATATTGCTTTTATTATTTGTAATGCAGATAATAGGTATACAAATGACTCTGTTCGCAGCTGGTGTTGCATCTTTTGGCGTTGCTGTTGGCCTGGCCTTATCCGGAACGTTACAAAATTTTGCAGGTGGTGTTTTGATACTTATGCTGAAGCCTTTTAAGCTTGGGGATAATATTGTTGCGCAGGGGCAGGATGGTATTGTAGCTTCTATCCAGATATTTTATACGGTTGTAACAACGTTTGATAATAAAACTGTAATTATACCGAATAGCAAACTATCTAATGAAATTATTGTAAACATGAGTCAACAGGGAAGACGCAGATTGGATATGCAAATGAAATTTCCGTACACCCTTGATGCTGCAAAGATTCAGGAAGTTATTGGAAATGCTATACAGTCTTCGCAGGATATTCTTCCGGATCCCAAACCTGTCATTGGCGTTTCTTCACTTGATGTAGATGGCTTTGTTATTATAGCTGAAGTATGGGTAAACGCGTTATCTTATTATGATGTTAGAAATGTGGTACAGCAACGTATTCTCATGTCCCTGAAAGAATCTGTTATCAAATAAATGGAGGTGTCTTATATTTATTGCTGTTATATTTATCCGAATATTTTTTTAAAAGCGAGATATACACCGTTTGTCCATCCAAAACCATCCTGTAAAGGATATTCACCACCACCAGTAAATGAATTCATATCTGATACATTATATTTTTCCATTAATTTTCCTGTGTTGCTGTATACTTTTTCATTCAAAAGCATCCAGCGCTTTGCTGCGACAGATGCAAGATCATTATAGCCATAATACAGCAAACCTATATTGGTAATCCATTGCAGCGGAGCCCATCCATTGGGGCTGTCCCATTGGAAATCGGAATGTTTTAATGTTGTTACAAATCCTCCATTCCGGAGAAAGTCAAGCTCAAGTTTTTGTGCTACTGCTTTAGCCTGATTTTCGTTGGCAAGTCTGAAATAAAGAGGAAATGCAGCAGCAAGCGTAAAAGATGAAGTGGTGTGCTGTTGTGTAAAATCATAATCCATAAAGAATTGTTTTTCTTCGTCCCAGCAATAGCTGAGAATAGCTTCTTTACGTGTGGCTGCAAGCAGGTAATAACGATCAGATTTTTTATGCATATCTTTCATACGATAAGCTTTTGCAATTTGTATTTCAAGAAAATAAAGCAAACAATTAAGATCTATCGGGACAATCTCTGTTGTATGAATTGTTTCAATCGAATTCTCATTTTTATACCAGCGTGTACTGAAGTCCCATCCGGATTCGCATGCTGCCCGTATATGCCGGTATAACTGCGCTGCCTCAAGATCTTCCATGTTATGTGTATAGAATAAATCTTTGCCATAAGCTTCGGGCCTAGGCGTATCCAGCTCATCCCAGTACCGGTTCATGACAGTTCCGTTGGGCATGCGTACAACATGCTTATACGCATTGTTTTTTTCTGAAAGCATATCTGTTCCTTGCATCCAGAACATATATTCTTTTTCCAGAAACGGGAGATATGTCAATAAAAGTGCCGGATTTTTTTCGACCACTAATTCAACCATTGATGCATATAATGGCGGTTGAGAACGACTAATAAAATACGTTCTGTTGCCATTGGGTATAAAACCAAATGTACTGATCAAATAAGAAAAATTATCAAGCATAGCATGAAGTAGCTCTGACTTACCACTTTGTTGCAAGCCAAGCATAATAAAATAACTATCCCAATAAAAAACTTCGGTAAAGCGTCCACCCGGTATAATATAGCAATGAGGAAGACTGATCAAAGAAGAATAAAGCACAGGTGGTTGCGGATTTCTGGTTAATACATCCCAAAGGTTTTCTATGTGCTGGGTTATTGTGAGGCTGGCATCCGTTTTATATTTAAAACTGACCGTATCCGGATATTGAAAATATGTATCAACAAAATTCTTCAGATTGAAATCCGGTGTGTTTTTATGTGTATGATAAATGGAAAGAATTTTTTCAGGTGGCAACAAAGGAATGCAGTCAACAAAGGTCTTATAATCCGGAAAAATTTTACTCAGCTGAATTTCTTTGAATAAATCCCTGTATAGTATATCAGGAGTTAATAAATGCTTTGCTGAAAGATAGTTCATATAAGTTTACATTATTTGATATGCAGTATTTCATACCAGCTGCATGCTGTTATTCCTAAATCTAAATACTATTCAAAAGCCGTTATTACATGTTTACTGTAATGTGTTATATAAACTCCATGTGTATTTTTAATACGGTATTTTTGTAACGAATATTTAATTGCTTGATATGTTGTCTGTTTTTTATTTTTTAATTTCTAATGAATTTATTTAATCAAACAATTATAGCTATGGAACAATTATCTTCACAATTACTCGAAATGCCATTGCATCGCCGGCGTTTTATTTTCAGATCAACTCAAACACTTTTATCTGTAGCATTATTCGGAAATATGTATGGCGCGGATGCTTCAGGCATGGTTGCATCACATGATGCGATGACTGGAGCAGGACCTGGTGATAAGATTATATTGCCACCGCTGGAAGCTAAAACAGAGCAGGAGAAAGGTCCTTTACCAAATCCGGATCCAATAGATCAGCGCGTGGGGTATGCAGTTGTAGGTTTGGGACATCTTGCACTCGAAGAAGTATTACCTGCTTTTGCTGCCAGTAAAAAATCAAAGCTTGTTGCGCTTGTAAGTGGTGATAGAGACAAAGCACTTATCGTTGCCAGGCAATATGGAGTTGATGCAAAAAATATTTATACCTACGAAAATTACGATACCATTAAAGATAATAAGGAAGTTGAAGCTATTTATATTATTCTGCCTAATGGCATGCATGCGGAATATACCATACGCGGAGCTAAGGCGGGTAAGCATATTTTGTGTGAAAAGCCAATGGCGAATTCAGTTTCTGAGTGTGAACAAATGATAAAAGCCTGTACAGATGCAAACCGGAAACTTATGATTGCATACAGGATTCAGTATGAGCCGAACAATGCGGATATTAAAAAAATGGTGCGTGATGAAGAATATGGAAAAGTAAAAACAATTGTTGCTGTAAACGGTCAAAATACAGGTGATCCGAAACAATGGCGTCTGAATAAAAAATTAGCTGGCGGCGGCAGTTTACCGGACGTAGGTATTTATTGCCTGAACACGATTCGTTATCTGACGGGTGAAGAACCGACAGAAGTATTTGCACAAATTTCTACCGATACTTCTGATGAACGGTTTAAAGAAGTGGAAGACACGGTCTTGTTTCAGTTAACATTTCCAAGCGGTATTCACGCAATCTGTACCAGCAGTTACAGCCATCACCAGTCGCGTAATTACCGGGTGTATGCGGAGCGCGCTTATTTTGGCATGGACCCTGCGTTTGCATACGGAGGTTTGCAAATACATAAATCGTATGCCAAAGGAGAAGAAGAAATCTCAGAAACACCAAAACGTACACCTAAAAATCACTTTGCATTAGAGATGGATCATTTTTCACAATGCATACGTGAAGATAAAAAGCCATATACACCCGGAGAAGAGGGATTGCAGGACATGAAAATTATAGAAGCTATTTATGCATCAGCAATACAAGGAAAACCAATCCCGCTTAAAAAATATCCGGGCAAAGATTTATTCCGTGGCACAGATCCTGAAAATCTTAAATAATATTTAATATAAAATATGCAGAGGCAGAAAATATAAGAGGATAACTATGTAAACTGTGTAATCAATATATTGTATTATGTAAGCCCTGGCTCAAACATTGGGATTACCTTTGATTTATCAATACAGAAATAATTAAATACAATATTCAATTAATATTAAAACCAATACAGCTATGGAAAAGAAAACAACTACAGGAACAGCTACGAAAACAGCTCCTAAAACAAACAAAAACAAAAATGCTTCAGCGCATTCAGGCAGTATGCATGAATCTCAATTAATGAAATTATTTGAAGATGAATTAAAAGACATCTATTGGGCAGAAAAAGCATTAACAAGAGCGCTTCCTAAAATGATTAAGAATGCAACTTCAGAAGAATTGATTGATGCTTTACAATCACATCTTACACAAACGGAAGAGCATGTAAATAGAGTAGAGCAGGTATTTGAAATAATCGGAAAGAAAGCAATCGCTAAGAAATGCGAAGCAATGTCTGGTTTGATTGAAGAGGCTCAGGAAATCATGGAGTCGTGTGAAGAAGGTGCGATGCGCGATGCAGGTATTATTTCTGCCGGACAGAAAGTAGAGCATTATGAAATTGCTTCTTATGGAATTCTTCGTCAGTTTGCAGAAACACTGGGTCTTGATGAGGCTATTGAACTCCTTGCTTCAACGCTTGAAGAAGAAAAAGAGGCTGATAAAACACTTTCAACAGTTGCTACAACGGCTGTAAATATTGAAGCAGCTTCTATAGAAGAATAATAGTAATCTATGTGTTACTAAAATGCAATCATTATTACATACAGAAGGCTCATCAAATATGAGCCTTCTGTATGTAATAAATATATGATGTATATTATGCAGGCTGCATCTGCTTCTCAACCATTTTTGCTACATTCTGATTTGACAGCAATGAACTCATGGCAGCTATTTGCCGGGCTCCTGGTGCATAAGCATGACGTTCGCCTTTGATTAATGCTTCGTAACCTATTTCTGCTACAATTCTTGGATCTTCAGGATCATCATGTGCTGCTTTTGTATGCTGCATGCCTGCCTTATAAAAGAAATCTGTATCAGTAGCACCCGGAATCAATGAAGTTACTGTTACATCCGTATCTCTTAACTCTTCTGCTATGGCATCGCTGAAAGAAAGTATAAATGCTTTAGTAGCAGCATATACTGCAAGCATTGGGCTTGGCTGATAGGACGCTATAGAAGCCAGTTGAAGGATACGTCCTTCACCATCATGCGCGATCATATCTTTCAGATACAATTTTGTGAGATGTACAAGAGACACTATATTCAGGTGGATAATTGAAAGTTCTTTTTCCAGATTGGTTTCCAGGAATAAACCATATTCACCCATACCTGCATTGTTCACCAATACATCAACGTGAATATTTCTGTTTCTTGTTTCTTCATAAACCTCTATTGCGGAATTTGGCATAGAAAGATCTTTTGCAATTACAGTTACTCTTCCTGCGCCCATTTCCTGAAATTCAATAGCTACTTCCTGTAAGCGTTCTTCATCGCGTGAAACAATGACCATGTTATAATTGTCGCATGCAAACAATCGTGCAAGCTCTAACCCGATGCCACTGGTAGCACCTGTAATCAGTACAGTCTGGTTTTGATTTGTCATCATATATCGTAAGTGTTTTTGTTGCTTTTTAAAAAAGTGAAGTATACAAAGGAACTGAAAAACAGTGCGATAATATTTATATGTAAAGAGATTACTATTATATAAATTCCATATTCTGAATAAGGAATGTTTTTATACAAAGAAAAAATAGAATTTAAATGATGGTTCACATTTTCCGTGACAGAAATGAAGAGAAGATAAAATGTACATACTACATAATATGGATCGGATATATAAAAGTAAAGTCCCGCTACTGACGGGACTTTACAATGAATAATAAAAGATAGTATTATTTTTTAATCACCTTTAACGTTTGCAAACCTTCAGCTCTTATACCATATAAAGCTGGTTGTAAATTACTCAAGTCTAAGGTTGCAGATTGTCCGGATATTACCGGAGTCAGTTGCTCAACAATTCTGCCTTCGCTATTGATTATCACAAATGCTGATGGCACGGCAACGCCTTCCGGTACATTTATAGTTACCGTAGATGTAGCTGGGTTAGGATATAACACGGTAGTAGCAGTTGTGTTATCTGTTCCCGCTAAATCTTCAGATGCAAAACGCGATGAGCTGAAAGTAACAGCAACATACGAAGAAATAAATTTCTTATAATTTGCCTGTGTCAGATCTTTTGCCTCAGTAGCGTCATTATAGTAAATGAATGAACCATCATCGGAAATCAAGTGAAGTTGTACGGTACCTGTTAGTGTTTCCGGTACAACAGCAATCGCTTCCGGACTTAATGGGGGCAAATTTGTTGTAAGTAAAACCGGAGCTGTTGCAGCTTGTCCGTTCCAGCTATATAATGCAAAATTAGCAGTGGTATCATACGAACCTGCTATGATAATGTATTGATTTGAAGAGTTCTTCTCAATATCACGTATGCCTCTTGTACCCAGACTGATTTCGATTGGTGCAGAAAACGAAGGATTTCCGCTTGGCGAACCACCATTAAACCAGGATTCGAAATTTAATAACGGACAAATAAGGGCTTTGTTTTGCGTGCCTGCAGGTACATATGGTGCGCGGAACCCAATATATGCAGTAGTATTGTCAGGACCCATTACAGCGCCTTCAATATTGTAACCATTTATTTCTTTTGGAATTTCACCATCAGCTGCAGCAGCAGAAAGATTTAATCCATTAGCATCACCCCATGAAATAATTTTTGCGCGCAGTCCCTGGTAATAACCTACAAAACTAAGTGTTGCAGAAGCGCCTGAACCAACAATATCGGTAGCAAATACACGATCTCTGTCTGGTTTTACATTTCCTTTTTTGCTGTTCCCCTGAGAGCTGAACCAATAGATTCTGTTTGGATTTGTCGGACTGATAAATGCAGATTCAATATCAACTTCCAAATCATCTGTTAAACCTAAATGAGATGTAGGATCAAACTGATAGATCGGTAACCCCGATAATTTGCGATTGTATAAACCGATTAAATTTGTTTCATCATCACCAACAAACATGTAATTGTCGTCTATTGCAATCGCTGCTGAAGCATCTGAAAATCCTGTATGAAAGCTGTTGCTTACTGTGCTTGTAGTAAAGTTTGCAGACACAGCAAGACTGAAACTGATTTTTGTAGCTGCAGATAAACCACCGTTATCTGTAACATTTAATGTAATAGTTGTATAGCCAACGCCTGAAGGTGTGATGATAAATTTACGGTTATTACCTGTACCTGTTACAGTAAAAGCTGTAGCAGAAACAACAGAAGAAGAAGAGCTTGTCATTGTAAAAGTAAGTGTGCTCAAACTTTCATCTGTAACAGTAATATCTAAACCTGATACGCTTACAGGATCTGTAGCATCTCCTTTTACACAGCTGATATAACCGGAAGATTCATTTACAAGTTTACTAGCTGCCGGAAGAAATGCAATGGTAGGTTTTTGATTTGCAGCATTTACAGTGATTGTAGATGCAGAAGAAGTAGTTGTTGCATTTAAATTGTCATACGCTTTGGCTGTAATTGTGTATGTTCCTGCAGCAACGCTTGTCCATGAATAGCTATATGGGCTGCTTGCATCAGAAGAAAGCAATGTTGCTCCGTTATAAAATTCTACTTTGTTGATTGAACCGTCCGCGTCACTTGCCGTTGCTGTAATAGAAACGGTAGCAGGCGCTGTATAAACAGAACCTGTTGCAGGAGCTGTTAGTGTTACTGTTGGCAATTGATTTCCCGCTGCAGCATTTACAGTGATTGTAGATGCAGAAGAAGTAGTAGTAGCATTTAAATTGTCATACGCTTTAGCAGTGATGGTGTATGTTCCTGCAGCAACGCTTGTCCATGAATAGCTGTATGGACTGCTTGCATCAGAAGAAAGAAGTGTTGCTCCGTTATAGAATTCTACTTTGCTGATTGAACCGTCAGAGTCACTTGCCGTTGCTGTAATAGAAACGGTAGCAGGCGCTGTATAAACAGAACCTGTTGCAGGAGCTGTTAGTGTTACTGTTGGTGCGGCATTTGTTGTGCCTGTTAATGTAATAGATGTTGCATTGTACGAAGCTGTAGTAGTAGTTGACCAGCTGCGTGCAGTAGTCCAGGTATTTGTTGCTGGATTATAAACACCTGCTGTTGCTTTTATTAAATCACCTGCGCCGGGGTCAGGTGCAAGGAAAGATGTTTTCAATAATTTTCCTCCTGAATATTTATCATTTACAGGAAGCTGATAGCCGGAACCGCTGCTTTTATAGGCAGTTCCATAATCGTCACCAAAGAATAAGGCATCTACCGGTACCGTTGATCCGGAAAGGCTTGAAGCAGCAGATTTAAATATGGCAACACCATCTGCATTGCTGCCACCATTACCAAATACACCATCTGTATTTGAATTTCCGAATGAATCTCCATTCGTAGTAGACGTATTGATAGAACGTAATGATATACCACTGTTTGATAAAGGGAGCATAGAAGATCCCCCAACATATACTACCTGACCTGCAGTTACAGATCCTGTACTGATTTGGAAGGCATATGAAATATCACCACCTTGTTTCCATCCGTTTGCAGTTGCAGTACCATTAGTACATACAACAACAGTATAAGGTGTAGTAGCAAAATTAATGGATTGTGTGGCAAGTAATTCAACGTATTCATAAGGAGATTCTGAACCGCTTGGTTTTGCAAGAATCTCAGAAATTACCAGTCCTGACTGGGCTTCGGCAGAACCCAGCAGTGCAATTGCTAATAAGGTTGTAAGTATTTTTTTCATCTATAAAATGGTTAGTTTATAATCTTCAAAAGTACCGTGTGCTTTTGAAGATTTATTAACTCATGCATTACCATTTTATTATGCTATTGTTAAGCCACGCTAAGATTGTTAACCTATGTTAAAAGTGTACTGTACGAAAGGTTTCTGTGAAGTTTCAATCTAATAGAAACTTTCAACATATTAATTTCTGTTAATGAATTTTTCTGATAACTCATTCGGATATTTTTGAACATCTAACCCTTGAGGATTTTTGTGTGTCACCGAAAGTCTGCATTAGATGAATAAAAATAAAAGTGGCGGCCAGATCCTGCCATGAAAAATATCTGACCGCTTCAAAAAATGACTGTTTTTTATACGTGTAACATTTATTTAGACAAAATTTTGAATTCAACCCGTCTGTTCAACTGTCTTCCCTTAGCAGTAGAATTGCTGGCTGCAGGATTGTCTTCTCCATAATGCTTCAGTGTAATTCTGCTTTTATCTAAACCAGTTTTTGTGAGCAGATAATTGTAAACAGATTCTGCACGTTTTGCAGAAAGTTTATCGTTATATGCTTTTGTTCCGATTGAATCTGCATAACCGGCAATTTCAATTTTCATTGTGCTGCTTTTTTTCAGCTGGTCTGCAACACGATTTAATTCAGGATACGATTCTTTTTTCAGATCGTATTTATTGAAATCAAAAAAGACATTGTTAAGCACAATTATCTGATCTGCCTCAATAGGAGTGAGGTAAAGATCTTTTTGATATTCTTTGTATGCTGTCATATTACTCAGGTCAACATTTTCACTGATTGAAATGTAACCTTCTTTCTGTGCCATATATCCATACTTTGTTCCGGAAGGCAACACAATCTGATAAGCCGCAGAATCATAGTCTGAACTTGCTATCCCAATTTCTTTATTTGTTGTAAGATTTTCGAAGAATATTTTTACACCAGGCAACGGCTGCATTGTCTTGCTGTCAAATACACGGCCATGCACAAGCATTACGGGCTGTGGACTTAATTGTGCAGGAAGGTCAATTACATACATATCAACGTCGCGTGTATCAGCAACCTGCGAAGTAAAATATACTTGTTTACCGGATGCACTTAAACTAAAGAACGATTCATCATGTGAGCTGTTTACAACGGGGCCAAGATTTTCGGGCTTTGACCAGTTCTGCCAGGTATCATCCAAACGGCGGCTCATATAAATATCCGTTCCGCCATAGCCACCTAATCCATCTGAAGTAAAATAAAGTGTCTTATCATCAGAAGCCAGGAACGGAGCATCTTCTATAGCAGATGTATTAATTGTTTTTCCGAGATTCAATGGTTTTGTCCAGGTGCTGTCTGGTTTCAGAAAGCTTACATACAAATCATTTTTTCCGTATGTATCACCTTTTCTGTCATTTGAAATCATAAGAATCTTCTGGCTGTTATCCATAAAGTAACTTACCATGCGGCTTCTGTTATAATCTTCATCTTCAATATCTAGACGTTGAGGGAATGTCCATCCGCCTGGTTTTTTTCTGCTTATTGATACACCGTCAGCCATCGTGCCGTCTGGCAGATACGAGTTTCCAAGTAAGATGGTATTACCATCCGGAGAAATTGAATTGATAAAATTAGGTTCTGTATTATTTATAGGAAGCCCCATATTTACTGCTTTTCCCCATGCATTTTTAGACGCGTCCCAGCGTGAATACCAGATATCTTCCTCATCTCTTTTTCCTCCGATATCATCCGGATCTCCTCTGCGTGAAAAATATAATGTTTTTCCATCCGGAGATATAAGCGGACCGATTTCCATATAATGGCTGTTTACACTATCACTCATGCGTCGTGCAACCATGTTCGCTTTAATAAGATCGTTTTCTTTTATTTGAATCTTGAAATGCTTGTCTGAATCTGTAATACCTATAGCATCTATTCCTACAGGAATTCCATCATGTTGCAATACAATTTTGGCAGCAAGGATATTAAAATTTATTTCTGAAGTTTTTATGTGTAATAATCCATCCGGAGAAACAAAACCTTTTGTTTGATCTACAACTGCATATTCTTTGCCATCTGCATCGTACAGATAAACCGCTGTTATATGACCTGGATTCAACGATTCACCAATAATAATTTGTTTTGGTATCATTGGATTTAAAAAACCTACTTTAATGTAGCTTTCTTTTTCATTCGTTTTAGGCTCCCATGCTCTTGCACTTTCGCCTTTATGTGGCAAGGTATTTGGTATTCCTAATGCCTGTACAGCAGCATAATCGCGTGTGCCACGCTGAGAAGAGTGCTGTAATACTTTATAGGCCCATTGCACTTGTTGTGAAAATACAGGTATGACCAGTGTAATCGACAGGATTAATAATGCAGATATTTTTTTCATTTGAAAAGTAGAGTTATTTATAGCGTAAAAATTCATTTTTTATTTCGTGCAGGTGTTACATGAAAAAAGAGAAGAATTATATAAATCACATTCTATACACCGTATTTTTAATTGTTTGCTTTATGCTTTAGTGGGAATTATATAAATCTTACGCTTCATTGTGTAATCATTTGGCTGAGTACTTATATATCTTGTATAGTGGGGTATTATGAGAGGTAAAAATATAGTCGATGTACAAATCAGTTGTTGTTGGAATAGGGGTATTGTTTTATGTTTTTTTTCTCACACATGTTGTATGTGCACAGGAAAAAAAAGAAAATGTATTCCTGCACCCTGATAAATTTTATAAAAAATATTTCCCTCATCTGAAAATCAACTATAAGCCTTCGGATTCTGCATACATTAAAACATATCCGAAGAATTACATGACAATTGCAGTACATTTTTTAACACCTAAAATCTATGCTGATATTATCCCGGCCGGCGCTTCTCAGGCTGCATCTCAATTAAGAACCAACGTTAATACCATTACAGGTTTATCTGCTAGTTACAGACATGTAACGGCAGGGTTTGCATTGAGTTTACTTCCGCCATTAGGAGACAAGCCAAACTATACGCACACACGTTATCGTACCGCTACCATCAAATACAAAAGCCCTGTGTATGTACTTACGTTTAAGTTTATGAAGATTAATGGGCTTACAGATGTAAATGGATTTAATGCACTGGCTGGAAACAATGTAAATACGCAACGACCGGATATTTCTATGAAAGAATATGAGTTTGAAGGTATTTATAATTTCAACTGGAAGAAATATTCGTTTCTGTCTACCATTGATTATACCGAAGGGCAGATAAAAAGTAAGGCAGGCTTTCTGATGAAGGCAGGTATCTATAACCAGCAATTGTATTGCGATACAAATTTGCTGAGTGTAGCGCAAAGACCCTATTTTAAAGAGTTTGATAACATTACGAAAATGGTTGGATATTATATAAAACTTGCACCGGGGATAGGGGGCAATCTTGTATTCAAAAAGCATTTTTATGCTTCGCTTTCTGCATTTTCACCCCTTAATTTATATGTAAACAGATTATACACAGCAGACGATGCTGTTGTAAGAAAGGAAACTACCCTGCAATGGGTGCTGGATGCAGCAATGAGTATTGGGTATCAGTCCAGACGTTTTTATGCAGCTGTTCATTGCGAAGTTGACGGCAGAACTGCCAAACTTGCTGTATTTACCTATACAAGTGTATATAGTTATGTAGGCATAGATTTTGGCTATCGTTTCATTACGCCAAAAATTATAAAAAAATTCTATAAAGAGACCATGCCACCGGGTATGTAAAGAATTTGTGCATTAAACGTTTTAATACGTTATGGGAATTTTATAACTCTTATTTATATATGTGTAAGTAGAACCTTATAGCAAATCAGCATTTTTACGTTATATAAAAAGCTATATGAATATTAAACGGATTTTCGGCTCTTCACTAACTGTGTTAGGTATTGCATTATTGATCTATGCAGCAGTCTTGTTTTCTAAAACAGGAGAAAGCAATCATGACATTAAATCTATTATCATATTTGGTGTACTTGGTTTTGTATTTTTTCTTTCCGGAATGGGGTTGATCCGGATGATTAAAGATGAGGCATAACGCAGCATTTTAAGAAAAAGTATACGTTATTGACTCATACAATAATTAGATATAATGCTGTAAAAAACAGTAAATAGAATTAAATAATATTACATATGTAAATGAAACAGGTTTAACAATTTATCAGATAAATCGTATATATACCTATCACCTTTTAACTGCACAGCTATGCACAAATTCACAAGGGATCTTACAAACATATTATCTGCACCGTCTTTTAAAACAGGTACAGTTGTATTTGCGTTTTTTATAACAGTTTTATACCTTCTGTAGTAACGCCTGATTTATTAGAAGTATTTTTCAGTAATCTCTTCTAATATTTCATACGTAAGGGGTTTTGTTTTAAACTCTGCAACAATATCAAGTGTGCGTGCACGTGCTTCGTCATCCGGATTTTCAGAGGTTGTAAGCATTGTAACAACAATATGTCCCTGGAGTTCTTTATCCAGATTATTGTATTCTTCCAAAAATTCCCAGCCATCCATACCCGGCATATTAATATCTAAAAAAATCAGATCCGGATGCTCATCCGGATGTTCATGTTTTGCTTTTAAGTACTCTAATGCTTCGAGTGCAGATTCTTTCTTTATAATAGTTGATTTTAATCCGCTTTTTCTGATGGTACGTTCATGAAAATAATTATCATCTTTATTATCATCAATAAGCATGATGCAGTTTACATGTTTCATTGTGTTATATACTATTTATAAAGTAAAATAGAAAGTAGTTCCTTTACCAGGTGTAGATTCAAGCCAGATATTACCTTGATGCAGATCAATTATTTTTTTGCAATTGGCTAAGCCAATCCCATTGCCTTCATATGTGTCGGAATTATGCAGCCGCTTGAAAATAGTAAAAATACGCTCAAAATATCTGGGCTCAATACCTATGCCGTTGTCGCTTACAGAAAATTGCCATTGATCGCCTGTTTGTCTGGCTTGTATTTCAATTTCAGGACTGGCGCCAGGTGGTTGAAATTTAATGGCGTTTGTAATAAGATTCTGAAAAAGCTGATGCACTTCTGTTTCGTATATATGCAACTCCGGTAGTGTACTTATTTTTATAGAAGTATTGGATTGCTGTATCAGCGTATTCAGATCTTTTAAAACATTCTGAATTATTTTTGTCAGGCTTGTATGCACGCGTTCTTTTCCAACACCTAAACGGGAATAGTCAAGCAGTGTTTTTACAAGCGTGCTCATGCGCTTATTTGCGGAAGAAATTGCCTCCAGGCAATGATATGCTTCGTCTTCCAGAAGTTCGCTGTAATCTTCGCGGAACACTTCAATGTAATTTGAAACCGTACGTAATGGTTCCTGCAGGTCGTGGGAAGCTATGTATGTAAACTGCTGCAACTCTTTGTTAATGCGTGCAAGCTCAATTGTTTTTTCTTCTAATATACGCTCCGCATGCTTTCGTTCGGTAATATCATGGTGTATCGTCAGATAACAAGCCTCTCCCTGAAGGTAAATTGTTTCAACAGATGTAAGTACGTGCAGTGATTTACCTGATTTGAGTTTGATTTCAATTTCCGTATGTCTGGCAACTCCTTGTTTTTGTAATAGCTCAATTATTTTTTGCCGCTGCTCCATATCCATCTGCATACCCAGTTGTACAGAAGAGCTTCCGATTACTTCTTCTTTTTTTGTATGGCCCGTCATATTTACAAATGCAGGATTCGCCTCAATAAAAACAGTATCAGAACTACGGCTGATTGCCATACCTGCAGGACTTGCTTCAAACGCTTTTTTGAACTTTTCTTCGCTTTCTTTTAACTGTTGCAGAATACGTTCATTGATGTCGTAAACGGTTAATGAGATCAGCAACAGTTGATCGTTGCCTGGAAGCAGACTGGTTTCTGCTTCCAGGTACACATTAAGACCGCCTTTGTTTACAAGGAACAGATGATCTATAATGGGATGTGACTGTGCCTGCAGACGTACAATCTTTTCCGGAGTGAAATAGGCAATAAAACTGCGGATGGATTTACCGTTAAGTTCCGAGAATGTATAACCGGAAAGCTGTTCCGCCTGCCTGTTCATATACGTGATGCTTCCGCTTTTATCAATCAGCAATATCGCTTGCGGAAGGCATTCAATCATTTGCCGGAAAAGGTTTTCTGCATGCTGAACCGGTTCTGTATTCATACGGAATCTTTGAGTTAATAGCATCCACTGCCTGTTTGTACCTTTAAAAAGAAACGATTCTGATCCGTAAAAAAGAGATCAGTATGTAAACAGCAGAAATGGCTTTTCTGCAAATAAAAGTCAGCATAGCAATGGTATCTAAATATGCCTGCTTTAATGCGTAAAAACAAGTTTTTTTCTAATTATACGTCACTTTCTCACCCGTATTGAATATCATTAATACGGGTGAGAAAGTGTGCTGATACATGCTGTATGCATGAGACATATTTCCGGGTGCTATACGGGCATTTTCTATTCCGGCAGCGGGTAGGTACCGAATAGGATTTTCCTAAGTCTATATACGGGTGAAATACGGGTGAACTATGGATAAAATACAGATGAACTACGGTTGAAGTGTGGGTAAATATGCAGCAAAAAAGAACAATTCATACAAAAAAAATCTGCCGCGGCGGATCAGACGAAAGGCATGTATGCATAACGGGTCTTCCACATAGTAAACATTTTTTGCACGTACAATGTTCATCTGTTTTCGTATTTATTTTTTGAAGATTGTTTATAAGCCTTTATCTTCGGGGCTTAATTATTTTATATATTTTAATCATCTTTTCACGCTACAGCTATGGCACGAGTAAAAGAAGGACTAACCTCCATTAAAGGTTACATAAACGGCATATCCTTTTACAGTATGGAAGGGAAGGACTATGCTAAAAGATCATCCGCACCGGATCCGGTGCGACTGGCAACAGATCCGGTATACACAAAGGTGCGTACCAATTTCAATCTGTTCGGTGTTGTTTCAAACATCGTTAAGCCGCTTCGCATCACATTGCATGCGTCTTTTGGTAATGCCATGAAAAACCGCATCAACGGGGCACTGGTCTCATTGTTCCGCAGCATGGTAATGGCTGCGCCGGATAATTACCTGCTCAACCTGCGACAGCATGCAAAAGCGCTGCAGGCGTTCAGTTTTCATGAGGAACGTATCTTTGACCAGACGGCAGCATTCCTGCCGTTTGAACTAATCTGTGCGCCCGACCGGAGTAGTGTGCGTCTGCAGATCAAACCTTTTCAGCACAGCAGAAAGAAAGGAGAAAGCGGCCGTACACATTTTCGTATGACAGTTGCGGTGCAGCCTTTTGCAGATCATACCGCGCGGGTCTCAGGAGAATCCATTGTCTTTAAACCGGCAAAGAACGACTGGCACACCAGGCTGATCATGGCAGACAGTGGCTATTGTCCGATCGGCGGACTAAAGAAAGCTCACGTAATAACCCTTGAAATTCCTCCGGCAGCAGCCACAAAAAAGACCTCGCTGCTGGTGTTGCTGCATCTGAGCTTTTACGAAGAAGTAAACGGTACGATGTATCTGATGAGCAGCGAAAGCGTGCTTAAGATTGCAGATGTTATGTAGAATTTTACGTTTTAAGTAACCGGTTTTAGTGAAGCCTGTAGGGCACAGTGACCTGTGTTGCTGAACAGCCGTCAGGCTACCTTTTGCGGTCTGGCGGCTGTTTGTTTTACCAGTACCGTGCACTGATTTATTCAATACGGTGAGCCTGTGCGGAGAATAATTGCTCTATTTACCGCATTTTTGCGGAGATTATGCAATGAATGCGGAGATTAAGATGTATATTTACCGCATAATTGCGGAGATTATATGGCACGATACATACATCAACTAAAAAAATGGCCGGATTTTACCTGGAACAATGAAGTACTTATGCCTTTGTTGTCGGGTATCCGCTACAAACAGGGACGTCTGCAGGGACAAATGCAATTGCTGGGTTTTACGTTGCGTGATGAAACTTCCTTGCAGGTGCTTACGCTGGATGTATTGAAGTCGTCTGAGATTGAAGGAGAAGTATTATCGTCCGATGAAGTACGGTCTTCTATTGCAAGAAGACTGGGCATGGATATCGGTGGAATGGTTTCTTCAGACCGCAGCGTAGAAGGTGTGGTTGATATGATGCTGGATGCCACACAACAATATGCCGCTCTGCTGGATAAAGAACGTTTGTGCAACTGGCATGCAGCGCTGTTTCCCACAGGCAGAAGTGGTATGTATAACATAACAGTTGCCGACTGGCGCGCAGACCACGACGGACCGATGCAGGTTATATCCGGCCCTATGGGCAAAGAACGGGTACATTACGAAGCTCCGGCCTCAGACAGGTTGGAACAGGAAATGCATATGTTCTTAGAGTGGTTTAATAAAATCAACACTGTTGATCCGGTATTGAAATCGGGTATCGCTCATTTGTGGTTTGTAACGATCCATCCCTTTGATGACGGGAACGGGCGCATGGGGCGTGCCATAGCAGATATGCAATTGGCACGGGCAGACGGCAACACGCAACGCTTCTACAGCATGTCTGCACAGATACGCCTGGCACGGAACGCATATTATGCTGTACTGGAAAAAACACAACAGGGCGATCTGGATATCACCGAATGGCTGTTGTGGTTTCTGAATTGCATGGATGCCGCACTGGATGCTACAGAAAATTTGCTGCAGGGTGTATTGCAGAAAGCTGCATTCTGGGATATGCATCATAATACTACTATCAATGAAAGGCAACGTACTATGATCAATAAATTGTTTGATGGTTTTACGGGCAAGCTCACATCCTCCAAATGGGCTATCCTTACGAAATGCTCGCCCGATACAGCTTTGCGCGATATCCAGGATCTGCTGCAGAAAGATATGCTGGAAAAAGAAACAGCAGGAGGCAGAAGCACGAGTTATGTGCTGAGAATAAAGTAGCCCTTTGATTGTTAACTATTATACTTGAAAAACCGGTAGAGATAGCGGCTTTTCAAGTATAATAGTATTAATCTTTTGTCTTTTAAAGATTTTTTGTTTGTAAATGAAATTTAGTTGAGGTGATGATAAATCATTTTATATTTTTTCCGCTGTCAATTTTTCGGTATAACACCATTCTTTTTTGTTGTCAGTTTTGCTGTAAGAAAAAAAAACGGTTATACTTACAGCCATGTCCACATACATTCCAAACACAAAGCTCTCTCAAAAAGAACTCATCCTTGCGTTGATCAAGGCAGATATGCGCAATGTAAAACTCATCTACGGCCTGGAGCAGGCAGGTGCATTGGTCGAGCATTTTTATACAGACCTCAGCACGGTCATTTTAACGCTCATGGGTTTTGAAGAAAAAGACAGAACCGATGCGCTGTATGATTTTTATGACACAACCATGCATGCAGTTATTGATGTGCCGATAGGAGAGTTTACGCAGCAGTTGCACGTGTTGGTAGAAGTATTTTACGCTAAACTGCTGGTAAGAAATTCTAAATAACAATTGTTGCGGCAAATCATGCTGCGTTTAAGACCTGTGCCAGAGAGTGACATGAATATCAAGGCAAGATTCAGGGCTGTTGGCCGATGGCGCAACAGCGGGTAGATGTGTACTTAGTTAGAGAGGAGAGCATCAAAATTAGTTGAAAACAACGTGTACGATTCATTTCATTTTTACTCATACTAATCAGGTGCATCAGCGGTTCAGACAAAATTGCCTATGCAGAGAACGTACCGATCATTCAGACAGGTACGCACAAATGCGGGCATGTTTTAGTAGAAGGGAAGAGTTTTAACGTGATGATGAAATAAAAAATGGCATGTGAGTTACATGCCATGGTGGAGAAATTCAGTCGATCCTCTATCCGCACATATAATCTGCCAGATCTCCTTTGCCGTTTGCTGACATTGCTTTTTCCAGCCAGCCGTCGCTAAGCGAGAGAAAGCCGTCCCATTCCGGTTTGTTTTCATCGTGAAGCTCTGCCTGTATTGCCCGGAAGCGGTAGTGCTCGTATATATCCAGTACGTGTACGGCATATGCCTGTACAAGCGCTGGATTGTTTTCAACGATTATCAGATTTTCATCGTTGCTGTATGACGCTTTAAAACCCATGTTGTGGCTGCCGAAAACCGCAATAGCATGATCTGAGAACGGATCAATAACGATTATTTTATCATGAATAATTGCATGCCCTGCGCTGTAAAGTTCTGCTTCAAAGTTTCCGATCAGATCATCCTTTCTCAGATTATATGCTCGCACAAGATGTACATTGTCTTTGTCATATGTAGTAGGTGTGGGTACTTTCTCTGCCGGAACATCTGTATTGTCATCATCTGTATCGGTGCTGCCTTTTCTTGGCGGCGCCACATAGTTGGGCATGGCTGTTGGATCACTGATGGCTCCGTATACCAGGATTGAGTTGTCTTTTTGTCCGATGGAAATAGCTTCACTGATAATATTCGTCATAATGTCGCCAGATAAATCATTGGAACGGCCTGGTAAAAAAACTGCAAAGAAAATTGCTTTACCGGCTTTACGCATGAGCGAGTAAATAGCTGAGAGGTCTGGTGGAATCTGTGTTTTGTCGACATTTTTTTTCAGCGTATTGGGAGAAAACCAAACTGTGATTTTCGTTTGGTCCTTTAAGATCACAGGTTTATTTCCGGCAAGGTTTGCTGCACGGAAAGCGCTGCCCTGAACATTCTTGCTACCGGCAGATAAGGGATTCGGTGTTACAAACAGCTTAGTGTCGTCGCGCAGGTTTTCCCAGTACGTATTATATAACATAGCAACCTGATCCGATTCGATGACCGACGTATTATTACTTTGTGTACACAAACCGGTTGGTGTCCAGTTGGTGCTTCCCATTAAAACAGAAACAGGTTTTTTGTTTTCAATGTAAATCACAAATTTATTATGGCCGATGTGGGCATTGTTAAAATACCGGTCATGTACGATTACGCCTGCCTTTTTTAATTTCTGTCTCGCGGCACTGTTTTCCCCATCCCAGTTTCCGTGCTCGTCTTTAGAAGTGTTGGATAAAATAATTTCAACCTTGCCTTTTAATGCAGTGATTGCATCAATAAGTTCGGTATCGCTCAATTCATAGATTGCCATGCGCAGCGTTGCACCGGAAGCGTTGGCTTTGTGCAGCAAGCCCAATATTGCAGGAAGTACATTGCCGGTGAGGTACGTTCGGATTTCACTGTTCTGTTTCTGAATTTCCTGTTTGAGTATGGTCAGGCTGTTGTTTCCTTTACCAATCAATGTACGTGACAGCCATTGTGTAGCCAGAATACCGTTTGTAAAAGTACTTTGAATGCTGCCGAATTGTGTTCCGATGCTTAGTATATTCGTTCCGATTCCTTTATCCAGATATGAAAGTTTTACAGGTGTACCTGTATAGGTTACAGGAAGCGTTGTATGAACTTCTTCCAGGTTTTCATCATACGCCACCACAGGCCGGATGCAATATTGTATGTTGGTGTTTTCGGGCCGTAGTTGCAGCTGATCTCTGCGTTTGATAAGCGTTACATCGCGCCAGCTTAGTTTTTGTATAGGCCAGACACTTGTGTTCTGTGGTTTCCAATCAGGATTTGACTGGCCCTTAAATGCTACCCATGCAGCAAGAACCGTATTCTGTGACGGGTCGTCGGGATACATACGTGTAACTTCGAAGCCCAGGCAGCCATGAATCATGGATGCAAGTTCCCAGGAAATAAGTGCTACTTCGCCATTTGTATAGGCCTTTGCTTTTACAATTTTACTGACAGCTTTTTGAGATGTGTTCATATGCTTAGTTGTTTAATGAAAAATATACGGCAAATAATTACATGGCCTGATACATTGCTGATAAATACAAGCCTTTCGTTATTCGCTTTTTTTATAAAATAATCCAGTTGAATTTTATGAGCAGGTAAAATATACAAACCGGTATAAAAGCAGGTCAGAACAGGTGTCTGAGAAGCTGTTTAAATGTAGAAAAAATTTTTTCTACAGAATTAGCAGCTATGTTATTTTTTTAACAATTATTTGATGTGATCTGCCTCTTTACTTCTTTCGCACTATTTATTGATTTTAGCAGGTAGCAGTAACAAGTAAAAGGATCAAGTGGCCACACGCACAGGCGCAAAATGATCTGAATAGGGGGACTGCAAATCCTTTTTGTCAGGCTTCCGTTCGCCCACCAGAGAAATTCAATCTTCGGTTTAACAAAGGATACTATTCCATTTTTAACCAATGTTAATATTGATAGTTGCATTTTATAGCTTGTTTATTTTGTATGATAGTATTATTTCGTTGTACTATTTTAATCTTATTGCGAACAGTACCACCAGAAAGTATAGCCTGAGTACCACAAAACCACTTGGGATTCCATTCCTTGTTTTTAAGTTTACACTGTCGCAGAAGTAAATAATCCCCCGAAACCGCATAAAGCAATTCAAAAAGGAGCAATGAACGGATGCTGCATCTGGTAAGTATACTAAACTGATAGAGAATATATAAAAATGGGAGTTAAAAAACAACACTTATGAATACATAACTACGAACGAATCCAATTGCTTAAAAAACAAACTATACATGTTAAAATCACTACGCATTATATGATTACGTCAAGAACTTATTATAAAATACTGATTTTTTTAGTTGCCATGATCGGGATTTCTTTCAGTTCCTATTCTCAGACAGAAAGAGTGATCAAAGGGACAATCGGAGATTCACTTCAATCCATGCCCGGAGCTATTATAACTATTAAAGGAGGTTCAGAAGGAGCTGCAACAGATACAGCAGGATATTTTGAACTTCGTACAAAAAAAGAACCTCCGTTTATATTGCAGGTTTATTATACCGGTTATCAAACAAAAGAAATAGAATATACCGGACAGGAGGGACCATTGATTATTGTTCTCGTTCCGGATGCTGTAGAAGATATTGTTATTGTAGGATATGGAACACAAAAAAAAGAAGATGTTACCGGATCTGTTGCTACAGTTGCAAAAGAGCTGATGTCGCAGCCTACCAGTTCGCCTGAACGCTTGTTACAGGGATCTGTAGCGGGTGTGAATGTGACACAATCAAGCGGCCAGCCCGGTGCCGGAGCAAACATACAGATCAGAGGTACAGGTTCTATTGCAGCCGGTTCACAACCATTATATGTAATTGATGGTTTTCCAATTTATAATGATCCGGGTACGATGTCTTCCGGTGTTGTTTCCGGTACATATAATACCAACAGTACAGGAGGTGCGCCGGCGATTAACCCGTTGTCTACAATTAATCCTGCAGACATAGAATCAATAAACGTTTTGAAAGATGCTTCTGCAACGGCCATTTATGGTTCAAGAGGTGCAAACGGTGTTGTTATTGTAACAACAAAAAAAGGAGCACACAACAAGACATCTGTAAACTTCGATAGTTATGTGGGTGTGCAAAGTGTTATTAAAACCATTCCTCTTATCAATGCTTCACAATGGGCAGCACTGGCAAATGATGCTGCAGTAAATTCAGGTAAAAAAGCTCCATACTCACAACAGCAGGTAGATAGCATGGGCGCTGGTACGAACTGGCAAAAAGAAGCGTTCAGAAAATCCAGAATTCAGAACTATAATTTATCAGTACTTGCAGGTACGGATAAAACGCGGATAGCTTTATCCGGAGGCTATTTTAAACAGGATGGTATTTTATTAAATACCTGGTTCAAGAGATATTCCGGTCGTCTGAATATCGAACACGATTATAGTGCGCGTCTTAAAGTTGGAAGTATGATCATGATAAGTGATATTACTTCTCAGGTAGCGCCACAGAACGTTGTTCCCGCTATTCTTGCTATGCCTCCGTCTGTGCCTCTGTATACAAACGGTTCATATACACTGAAGAGTCCGTATCAGTCTGTATACGGCAATCCGATCAACTCTCTGGAAAATGATATCAATACAAGCAACACGGTACGTTCTTTGGCGAATGCATATGGAGAATATAAACTTTTACCGGGATTAACAGCGAAAGTGCTGGGTGGTATTGATTTGATCAGCAACAAAGAAAATTCTTATCTGCCTTCTACTACATACGAAGGGTCAGGTAGTAATGGTGTGGCCTCTGTCGGAACCCTATCAACAAAAACCTGGCTGAATGAAAACACACTGACGTATACAAAAAAGATCAACGACGATCATCATTTCGATGTACTGGGCGGGTATATGCAACAGGCATCTTATACAGAACTTGCTATTGCTAATGCCGCAGGTTTTGCATCAAATGCATACACATTTAATAGTCTGAATTCAGGAACTGTTCAGGTGGCACCTTCCTCTGCACAATCAGAATGGGCACTGCAGTCTGTCTTATTAAGAGGTAACTACAGCTACAAAAACAAATATATGTTAACTGTAACATCACGTGCGGATGGTTCTTCTAAATTCTCAGACGGACACAAATGGGGAAGTTTTCCATCTGCAGCTATTGGTTGGAACGCACACAAAGAGGCATTTCTGCAAAACGTAAAACATCTGAATGAATTGAAAGTACGCTTCAGTGCAGGTCTTACAGGTAATAATAATATTCCGGCATTTACATCGCTTTCTCAGATGGGAGCTGTAAAATATAATTTCGGTAATACTACTGTATCTGGTTTTGCACCAACTACACAAGCTAATCCGAATCTGACATGGGAGAAGACGGCACAATACAATCTGGGTGTGGATGTTGGTTTGTTTAACAATCGTCTTTCAGTTGTTTCGGATATCTATTATAAGTATACAACCAATCTGTTGTTAAATGTTACATTACCTGCCACCACAGGTTTGTTAAACTATAACCCAAACGTACTTCAGACACAGGCGTATGAAAATGCGGGAAGCATGTATAACAAAGGCGTTGAGCTTGCAGTTAATACTAAAAACCTGGTTGGCAAATTTAAATGGAACACCAGTCTGGTATTTGCGCACAACGAAAATAAAATCCTTAGCTTAAATGATGGTACGGATTTCATTCAGCCGAATACAGCAGCGCCATCTGTGCTTGCTGTAGGTCATTCTGTAGGTTCTTTTGTTGTGTATAAAACAGACGGGCTTATCCAGCCGGGAACAAGCTCTGCAAATGCATTAACACCTGCTGCTGACAAAGGCGTAGGTGCACAGCAATACAAGGATGTAAATGGTGACGGAAAAATTACTTCTGATGACAGAGTAATTATTAATAACCAGCCCAAATTTATTGCCGGTTTAACAAATACATTTTCTTATGGCGGTTTTGACCTGACTGTTTTCTTACAATGTGTTTATGGTAATAAAATCTACAATGCAAATGCTGCCAACCTTGCGCTGGAGACAGGTTATCAAGGAGCTTCTGCAGATGTTGTGAACAGATATACACCTCAAAATACCAATACAAATATTCCAAGAGCATATCAGGATCCTGCTGCAGTTCTTTCAAGTCGTTTTGTTGAAGACGGATCCTATCTGAGATTAAAGAATATCTCTTTAGGATATACGTTCCCGAAAGAATGGATATCAAATCTGAGAGTACAGAATCTGCGTGTATATGTATCAGCACAGAACTGGCTTACATGGACAAAATATACAGGCTTTGATCCTGAAGTATCTGTAAACGGCCAGTCACCTATGACTGCAGGCGTAGATAACGGAGCATATCCGAATTATAAAACAATTTTAGGTGGTGTATCATTAAACTTCTAATCACTCTGATGATATCTAAAAAGCTATTCCGTATGAAAAAATCAAACTATATATTATTCTTTCTTTCCCTTGGTGTATTATCCTGCGCCAAGCTGGAAGAGAAACCTAAATCGTTTATTTCTGAAACACAATTTTATAAAACGGAAGATGATGCCAAGCAAGCAGTAACAGCATGTTATTATATGCTGAACTCAGGTGGCTCTGTAACGCCGGGTGGTTTAACGGCACAGACACCATACGATGTACTCTTCTCTACCGGTATGGAAATGATGACGGATGACATCAATCCGGGTCCTGGTGCAACCAATCCGGATGTGCGTTCTCAGGCAGTACTGCAACACAATTCTTCCGGATTGCGTGTGTTACAGATCTGGCAGTTTCATTATGCCGGAATCAGAAATTGTAATATTGCTATTGAGAAAATACCTCAGATACAATTTTCAGCAGGTAACCTGTCTACACAAAAAAGATATGTAGCAGAAGCAAAATTTCTACGGGCGCTCTATTATTTTAACCTGGTGCGTTTGTACGGAGATGTACCGTTAATTTTAGAAGACCAGAATGTATATGATGCCACTGCTATACAAGTTCCAAGAACAAAAGCATCCGTAGTGTATGCACAGATTGAAAATGATTTGATATCCGCCGATAGTTTTTTGCTGGCATCATATGGATCTGCCGATGTTGGAAGAGCAACTAAAGGTGCGGCACGTGCTATTCTATCAAAAGTTTATCTTACACAAAATCAATGGCAACAGTCTGCAGATCTTGCAAAAGGTATTATTACAAGTGGATTATACAGCCTGAGTTCAGATTATTCAAGGGTATTTTTGCCTGCGTATAAAAATGGTCCGGAGCATATTTTTTCTGCACAATTTAAAGCAAATGCTCAGGGACAGGGAAATGGAAATGCACCAAGAGGCGCGCGTTCAGCTGTTCCCGGATTAACAGGCTCTTATGCAGATCAGCTGGTATATTATAAATATAAAGGAGATCCCTATTTCAGTATCTATAAATTATATCAGCCAAATGATAAAAGAAAAGCAAGCGGTACGGCTGCCAACTCTTATGGGGGGGCTTTCAGAACAAAATTTTTGGGATCAGATGGCAAAAATTATGTAACACTTAATGCGCCTGGCGATACCGTGCCATTTCTGAATAAATACTGGGACCCGTCTGTAGGTTCGCAGTTGTCTGAGTCAGCTGCCAATGTACCAATCATCCGGTATGCGGAAGTATTGCTGATTGCAGCTGAAGCAGAGAATGAGGCAAATGGTCCGGGGAATGCATATCAATATATTAATCAGGTACGGGCGCGTGCAGGTATTCCGGATCTTACAGCAGGATTGAGCCAAAGTGATTTCCGTGATTCTGTTTATCTGGAACGTCGCTTAGAGCTTGTCTGGGAATGGCAACGCTGGTTTGATCTCATCAGAGAAAAAGGACCTGATTCACATGGCGGTTTACTGATTCCTTCACTACAGCTGGTTGGTAAAACCAGTGTTTCGGAGAAACATTATTTGTTTCCGATTCCATTGCAAGAACTGAATCTGAATCCAAATCTCACCCAGAATCCGGGCTGGTAACAAACAAGCATAGCAAGACTGCATATATGTAGTCTTGCTATTTTCAATATATACAAGCTATGAAATAAACGTTAAACCAATCAACCAATATTCCTATGAAAAAAAATCATCTCTTCTTTACACTTGTTTTTCTGCTGGCAATACACACTGCATGGGCGCAGGCAACGAAAGCCACTTCAGATGCAATCACCTTTGATACGTTTGTTGCAAAACTTCAGGCTGCTTCACCTAATCCGCAGTTGCTTGATGTACGCACACCTGAGGAATATAAGATCAGTCACCTGAAAGGGGCTGTAAACCTTTCGCTTACAAATGATGCAGATGTACAGAAATACATTGACAAGCTGGATAAAACCAAACCGGTGTTTGTGTATTCCATTAATAACGGTCGTAGCGGTGTGCTGGTAAAAAAATTGCAGGCACAGAATTTTAAAGAAGCATACGAATTGCCGGGCGGTATCAGCAAATGGATCGGCGAGGGTAAGCCGCTGGAAAGCAGTGTATCTGACGGCTTAACGCAGGCAGAATACCAAGAGCTGATTACATCGCAGAAATTGGTGTTGGTAGATGTACAATCTAAGTACTGCGGCGGATGCAAAAAGCTTGCACCCGTTGTTGATTCTGTTGCGCATGAAAACGCAGAACATGTAAAGCTGGTAAGCATTGAATTGTTTGAAAACAAACAATTAGGAAATGAATTGAATATTGAATCCATACCTACATTGATCTTATATAAAGACGATAAAATTGTCTGGAGAAAAAACGGGCGTATTACGCGTGCAGATATAGAAGCTGCTATAAGCGCACAGTTGCCGCAGTAATAACAACGTAACTTCATTTTTTAGACCTCCAAGGTTTCAAAACCTTGGAGGTCTAAAAATATTCAAGGTTAAAAATAAGTAAGAAGAATAACGTTTTGCCAAGTTCTATGAATTTCAATATTCGTAATACCCTGTACAAACATACCAGATGGGCGCCTGCCGTTATTGCCATCGTATGTTCTTATTCTACATCCATTGCCCAATACAGCCCGCAACAGCCATTTACCGGTACTATCGGAAAAACACTTTCAGAATCAACACCCGGCCACACTATATTTAATAAGCAGGCAGCACCGGGCGCACCTAATGTTGTCTGGATACTTATTGATGATGCCGGATTTGGCGCTACTACAGCCTTTGGTGGTTTGGTCGAAACACCAAACATTGAAAAGATTGCAAACAACGGATTGCGGTTTACAAATTTTCATACAACAGGAATCTGTTCTCCTACGCGTGCCGCATTATTAACGGGAAGAAACCATCATTCAGCACATGTTGGATTGCTAACGCCTGCAGCGATTGATTTTCCGGGATACGATGCACACATTCCGTTTGAAAAAGCAACCGTTGCTGAAGTGCTACGTGAAAACGGATACAATACGTTTGCGCTTGGGAAGTGGCATTTAACGCCGGTTGTAGAAAACGGCTATGCCGGTCCGTTTAACAGATGGCCAACGGGAAGAGGTTTTGATCACTTTTACGGATTTCATCCCGGTGCTACAGACCAGTGGCATCCGGAGTTGTGGGAGGATCAGACGAAACTGGATATTGAACCCAATACCAAACACCTGAACACACTACTGGCCGATAAAGCCATTTCGTATATCGCTAATCAGAAGTCATCCAATGCGGAAAAACCTTTCTTCCTGTATCTGGCGCCGGGTGCAACGCATTCGCCGCATCAGGTGGCAAAAGAATGGATTGATCAATACAAAGGAAAGTTTGATGTCGGCTGGGACAATTACAGAGAAGTGGTATTTGCGAAACAAAAGAAACTTGGCATTATCCCTGCCAATGCTGTGTTACCGGAACGTAATCCGGGAGTGAAAGCATGGAACACTTTAACGGAAAATGAAAAGAAAGCATACGCACATTATATGGAAGTGTATGCAGCTTTCTATACCTATACAGATTATGAAATCGGTCGCATTGTAAATTATCTGGAACAGATTGATCAGCTTGATAATACATTGATTGTATTAGTGCTTGGCGACAATGGTGCCAGCAAAGGCGGCGGACAATCCGGTACGGTAAATCCGGAAATCAACCGTATGGAAGAAGGTCCGGCAAAAATAGAAGCCATGCTCAACGCAGGCCAGATCATTGGTACAGATCAGTCCAATACGGATTACCCAATTGCATGGGCTGCTGCCGCCAACACACCGTTCCGTTACTGGAAGGCAGATGCCAATACAGAAGGTGGCACGCGTAACCCGATGATTCTTTCGTATCCGAAAGTTATTAAAGAAAAAGGCGGAATCCGCAATCAATACGGACATGTAATTGATGTACTGCCAACGACATTAGAACTGGTGAAAGGCACTGTACCGGAAGTCATTCAGGGATACAAACAAGCGCCGATTGAAGGTACCAGTCTTGCCTATACAGTGGAGCAGGCTAAAGCTCCTTCCAGACACGCCGTGCAATATTCAGAGATTGCAGGGAGCAGAGCTATTTACAAAGATGGCTGGAAAGCAAGCCTGCACCACAATGTATGGGAAGGTTTTGATATCAAACAGGTAGATACTACCGGTGGTAAAGTAGATTTCAGTAAAGATGTGTGGGAGTTGTACAATCTGAACGAAGATTTCAATGAACGCATCAATTTGGCAGCAAAGTATCCGGACAAGCTGAAAGAGTTGCAGGCCGTGTTTGATGAAGAAGCGAAGAAGTACAATGTATATCCGCTGAAAGATTTTACAGCGGCAGACATGCCTGCCGGAAGAACGGTGTATGGTAAGGTTCCCGTTGTTACATTGTTTCCCGGTGTGGATCATCTGGTTGGAGTAAACAGTCCGTTGTATGAAGGACGCTCTTTCAGTGTGACTGCTGAAACAGAAATTGTGACCGGGAAAGAAGAAGGTGTGTTGTTTGCTGTTGGCGGAGAAAAATCCGGGATCAGTTTGTACATCAAAGAAGGGCAGCTGCGTTTCGCGCACAAAGCAAACGGACAGGTATCATACCTCGTTTCAAATACTGCAATTCCAGCCGGCAAGGTAAGCTTTAAGGTAGATTACATTTTCACCGGTCCGGTGGAAGGAAGCACTACGGTAGGTACTGAAGTACTTTATGTGAATGGCGTAAAAGCAGCTGAGCGAATCATTCTCAAAGGTCAGGCTGCAATTACCGCCGGTAATAGAATCGATGGTACCGATGTAGGACGTGATCAGCGTTCCGCTGTATCCGATCAATATACCGCTCCTTACAATTTTACAGGAAAATTGAAAAAAGTAATCATCACGTATCTGAAATAAAACAGATACGTGATGATTGCTGAGCGTTCGCTAAATGAGATATACATTATTTAGTTTAATAAATCACTACTAGTTCTATAGATAAAACTTATTATGAAACAATGGAATCTGTTTACACAGCATATGAAAAAGGTTTCGCTGCTGTTGATGCAATCCTTTTTATTAGGAACAATATTGCCTGTTTCCGCACAGCATGATCCTGTTCAACCGTTCAAGGGAAAAATAGGTAAGACACTGGAAGAAACACAACAGGCGTGGCCGCAACGTGTGAAAGCTCCGGCAGGGGCACCCAACGTTGTATGGATCTTACTGGATGATGTTGGTTTCGGAGCCACATCTGCTTTCGGCGGACTGGTTGAAACACCGACGTTTGATAGCCTTGCCAATAACGGATTACGCTATACGAATTTTCATACAACCGGTATTTGCAGTCCGACCAGAGCTGCCTTGCTTACCGGAAGAAATGCGCACTCCGTAGGGATGGGGCACCACGCCGAATGGAGCATTGGTACACCAGGCTACAACGGAGACATTCCGTTTGAGGCAGGTACGGTGGCAGAGATCTTCAAAGAAAACGGATACAATACTTTTGCCTTAGGCAAGTGGCATGGCCAGGTACCAAAAGACTTAACCGCTGCCGGACCTTATAACCGCTGGCCGTTGGGTCGCGGCTTTGAACATTTTTATGGTTTCCTAGGCGGATCAACCGATCAGTGGCATCCGACACTGGTGGAAGGAAATGATTTTATTAACATAGAACCGAACACAACACATTTAAATCATTTGCTGGCTGATAAAGCCATTTCGTATATCGCGAATCAGAAATCTGCCGATCCTGAAAAACCATTCTTCCTGTATCTGGCTCCGGGCGCAACGCATGCACCGCATCAGGTATCGAAAGAATGGAGCGATAAATATAAAGGCAAGTTTGATCAGGGCTGGGACAAATACAGAGAAACGGTTTACAAACGTCAGAAAGAACTGGGTTATATTCCGAAAGATGCTGTATTGCCGGAACGCCAGCCGGGACTGAAAGCATGGGACTCTTTGACACCGGATGAGAAAAAAGTATACGCACGTTTCTTCGAAGTGTATGCCGGATTTCTTTCCTACACCGATTATGAAATCGGTCGTGTGGTCAGTTATTTAAAACAGATCGGCCAGCTGGATAACACGGTAATATTCTTAGTGATCGGTGATAACGGCGGAAGCAAAGAAGGATCTTATACCGGCTCTACCGGTAATGCTGCGAATGAAAATTCGAAAGGCGATGATATTGCATTCTTGTTAAGTCAGATTGATAAAATAGGCACTGATTACACAGCTCCGAATTACCCGTTGGGTTGGTCGCAGGCAATGAATACCCCCTTCAGATACTGGAAGAGCGATGTGAACTCCGAAGGCGCAACACACAATCCGCTGATCGTGCATTATCCGAATGGCATCAAAGACAAAGGAACGATCCGCACGCAGTATCTGCATGTAACGGACATACTTCCAACAACCATTGCACTGACGGGGACAACGATACCCGAAGAAATAAACGGATATAAACAAGTACCGGTTCAAGGCGTGGCTTTCAATTATTCCTTTACAGATCCTGCTGCGCCTACCAGACATCGTGTTCAGTATTATGAGCTGCATGGCGGAAGATCCATTTATAAAGACGGCTGGAAAGCAGAAGTATATCACCCGCGCAATATGTTCAGCGAAACCGGTAATTCCGATCCGAACTTTAATCCGCGACCGTTCTCACAGGATAAATGGGAACTGTATAATCTGAATGTGGACCCGACAGAAACAAAAGACCTGGCAGCGAAGCATCCGGAAAAGCTGAAAGAATTGCAAACGCTCTTCGATTCACTGGCTACGGTTTATAATGTATATCCGCTGCGTGATTTCAAAGCAGGTATTCCTGCACCTGTTATAAAACCACAATCGGTCATCTATGAAGGAACAACGGTAAAGACACGTGTATACATCGGTAAGAAGGCTGTGAGCTTTACGGCAAACATTGAACTGCTTAATGCCAATACACAAGGTGTTGTATTTGCAGACGGTGGTTTGTATGGCGGTTCAACACTGTATTTCAAAGATGGGCAAATATTCTATCTGTTAAACGATGGTACGAAAGAAATAACCTTATCGGGCACAACAGCTGTAGCTGCAGGCAAACATGCAATCAAAGTCGAGTATCCGGATGATGCAACAGTAGTGCTATCTGTTGATGGTCAACAGATAGCTAAACAAACAATCACTGCCAAATCAAAATACATCGGGCCGGTTTCTTCAGAGGGTATCAGTGTTGGCAAAGATCTGAATTCACCGGTTACAAAAGCGTATACAGGGCCGTTTCCGTTTACGGGAAGAGTATACACATTGGTGATTGACCAGAAAACAGAATAGTATTCCATTATACATAGTTTATACGAATGAAAACATATAAAATTACTGGCATTGCTCTATTGATAGGTCTTGCAGCTTTTTTTGCATTTACTTACAGAACATTTGAAGACAGAGGTTCGCATGAAGTAGATCCTGCGGTAAAATCGGAAGTGCTTCTGGTGCTGGATCAGTACATGAATACCTTCAATGCAAAAGATCTGAAAGGATGGGAAGCTACCTATCAGTTTCCCCATTACCGGCTTGCCAGCGGCACGATGTCTGAATTGAAAACTGCGGGCTTGCGGGATTCAACGAAGGTATTCGGCACCTTGCAGAAAGCAGGCTGGCATCACAGCAAATGGGATCACCGGAATATTATTCAGGGATCTCCTGAAAAAGTGCACGTAGATACACGCTTCTCGCGGTACAGGGCAGACGGTAGTCTGATCGGCACATACGAATCGCTGTATATCGTCACAAAAGAAAATAACCGTTGGGGGGTAAAATTCCGGTCCAGTTATGCAGAGTAAAAGAAGAAGAAGAAATCGATTGGATAAAAAATAATAAAATACAATGAATGTTATTCAGAAAATAAGTATCACAGGTGCAGCCTTATTACAACTGGGAATCACCTCAGCTCTTGCGCAAAATACACCGACACAACCGTATAAAGGAAAAATCGGTAAGACCCTTGCTGAAACCCAGCAATCATGGCCGGAACGGAAGAAAGCACCGGCAGGTGCGCCCAATGTTGTCTGGATTTTATTGGATGATGTGGGCTTCGGCGCAGTAAGTACTTTTGGCGGTTTGATAGAAACTCCCAATCTTGATACCTTAGCAAATAATGGCTTACGCTATACCAATGCGCATACGACAGCGATCTGTGCACCGACACGTGCAGCGCTGCTTACAGGGCGTAATCATCATTCCGCACACATGGGCCTGTTTGCAGAAAATGCGATCGGTACGCCGGGTTATGATTCTTATATTCCTTTTGAAAAAGCATTTGCATCTGAAATATTAAGAGAGAATGGCTATAACACGTATGCGCTAGGTAAGTGGCATTTAACGCCAGTTGCAGACTTAACGCCTGCAGGTCCCTTCAACAGATGGCCTACAGGCAGAGGTTTTGATCACTTCTATGGCTATCCATATCGTGGCAGTTCCGATCAGTACCATTCCCAAATCTGGGAAGATACCCGAAGAGTGTATCAGGATAACGAAGGTAAGCACTTTACAACTTTGTTAGCAGATAAAGCCATCTCGTACATCAGCGAACAGAAATCAGTAGATCCTTCCAAACCATTCTTTCTGTACCTTGCACCGGGCGCAGGACACGCACCACATCAGGTAGATAAAGCATGGTCTGATAAATACAAAGGAAAGTTTGATAAAGGCTGGGATGCATACAGAGAAGAAGTATTAGCCAGACAAATCAAAGCAGGTATTGTACCTAAGAATACGGTGCTTCCGAATCGCAATCCGGGTATTAAGAAATGGGATTCTTTATCTGTGGCAGAAAAGCAATTGTATACAAAGTTCATGGAAGTGTATGCCGGATTTGTTTCGCATACCGATTATGAAATCGGTCGTGTAATCCGTCACTTAAAAGAAATCGGTCAATTGGATAATACACTGATCATTGTTTCGATCGGTGACAACGGCGCAAGTAAAGAAGGAACGTTTGTAGGTTTTGTCAATGCCTATGATCCGGCTTTCACAGACGATCAGCGTTTGCAGCAAAACATCAAAGATCAGGCATTGATCGGTACAGAATATTCCAAAGCAAACTATCCATTGGGCTGGGCAGCTGCAACCAACGTACCTTTCCGTCAATGGAAAACAGATGCGAACACAGAAGGCGGTACACGTAATCCGTTGATTATTTCGTATCCGGACAAGATAAAAGACAAAGGCGGTATCCGCAGTCAATACAGCCACATCATCGATATTCTTCCTACAACCATTGAACTGGCAGGTCTTACGGTTCCTACAACCATTAACGGCATCAAACAGGATTCCATAGAAGGTACAAGTCTTGCATACAGTATTGCCAATCCAACAGCAGCATCAAAACACACGGTACAGTATTACGAAGTATTAGGTACACGCGCTATTTACAAAGACGGCTGGAAAGCAGGCGTATTGCATAAAAGAGGCGAAGACTTCAGCAAAGATGTATGGGAACTATATAACCTGAACACAGACTTCAACGAACGTTTCAATCTTGCCGATAAAAATCCGGCGAAGCTGAAAGAACTGCAGGCCTTGTTTGACAGCGAAGCGGCGAAATATAACATTTATCCGCTGAAAGATGGCACCGGTCCGATACCAACCGTTGGACCAAGTTTATTTGATAACAAAGAACAGGTTATTTTATATCCGGGCCTTTCAACGATCGTAGAACTGGCGGCACCGAAACTGGTAAACCGTTCCTTCTCCATCATAGCAGATGTTGTGATTCCGGCGAAAGGTGCGGAAGGTGTACTATTCTCAACAGGCGGCAGAGCCAGCGGTATCAGCTTCTTTATTCAGAATGGCAAACCTGTATTTGTGTATAACACCGGTGAAGAGAAATATACCATTGCTTCTTCACAGTCAATCACTCCGGGTAAAGCACTGATCAAATTTGATTTCAATTATACAAAAGCAGAACCAAGCGGATCGGGTATCGGAACCTTGTACATCAA
>FTDL01000045.1_pt1 | contig 52308 bp, 39 predicted proteins | sample 1639951 | NCBI WGS metagenome assembly FTDL01 (sample SAMEA3914869, study PRJEB12502) | metagenome | biome: forest; material: soil | place: USA | collected 2012-03-12 | depth 0.1 m
AGCCTAAACAGGAATACACAAAAGGAAATATACATGAAGGTAATCAAAAAGCACATAAAGTAATATCTGTGGCGCGCTCTTATATTGGTACACCATATAAATTTGGCGGTACAAGCCGGGCAGGTATGGATTGTTCCGGACTTATGCTTTTGTCTTTTAAAGAAGTCAATGTTACGTTACCCCGGACATCTGCAGAGCAAAGTACTGTCGGAACTGCAATCAAATACAGTGAGCTGGCTCCCGGTGATATGGTTTTCTTTACGGATAAAAAAGGCGGAACAAAAGTCGTACATGCCGGATTAGTAAGCGTTGTAAACGGACCAAGGGATGTAAAATTTATTCATTCTTCAACCAAACTTGGCGTGGTGGAAAGTGATCTGTATGTAAGTTATTATGAAAGCATACTGATTAAAGCCAGACGTGTATTGTAAATCGGATTTTAATAATACCTTTGTACTGCTGAGGGGGATTAGCTCAGCTGGCTAGAGCGTGGCGCTGGCAGCGCCAAGGTCATCGGTTCGAGCCCGATATTCTCCACACAAGAGTTCTGCCTTCATGTGCGGAACTCTTCTTTTTTGTAGAATAATGCTTTTTTGTATATTTAATTTAGCAAAGCAATTAAGCCGAGACACTAGCTGCGCAAATTAATACATTTACTATATGGAACGTTTACTCAGGACAATTTTAATTACTTTTTTTGCATTGGCAACAATGGCTCTGATAATACCTATTTTCATTAATCCGAACTATAGCGTTTCAAGAAGTATTGTTATATACAAAGCAAGTCCTGAAGTATTCAATTATGTTTCACACATAAAAAATCAGGAAAAGTATAGTGTATGGGCAAAAAAGGATCCGAATAAAATAAATAAATATACCGGCACAGATGGTGCTGTGGGCTTCACTGCCACGTGGGACAGCAATGTGAAAGATATTGGAAAAGGGGAACAGGAAATTAAAAAAATAACTCCGAACAAACGTATTGATATAGAACTAAGGCTGATAAAACCTTTTAAAACTACGCACAATACATACATAGAAGTAACAGCACTTGATGAAAAAGAATCAAAGGTAACGTGGAGTTTCGAAGGATCTAAACCATACCCGATGAATCTGATGCTATTGTTTATGAATATGGAAAAGATAATCGGAGATCAACTCAACGCAAATCTGATAAATCTTAAAAACACACTTGAAAAATAATCAGGCGCTCTCTATTAGGATTGATTTTAACTGCCGCTGTTTGAAAAAACGTAGTAATTGATTGTGTATTAATATATTTATAATGTCTAGATAATCTTACATGCTTTTATTACTTTAGCTAGACAAACACATACTGGTAACTGAATTTGTATTGTTTAATATAATTACTTTTCATGTCGAAGCTTAAAAATATCATTAAACAGCTGTCCACCAAAGACTACACAGCTATTTACGATTCTCTAATAAACAGCAATGCGGAAAAATCTGCCTATTTATTAAAATTCATGAGAGAAAAGCAGCTTTCAGATACGCGTATCATGGAAGAGCTTGAAGTAAATAATAATGCATATTATACCCTTCGTTCCCGGTTAAATCAAAAAATTGAAGAATACCTGCTTCAGGAAATGGAAAGTCCGCGTACTTCCCTGATTAAAAAAGTAGCTACTGTTCATGATATTATTTTTACTAAGAAGCGTGCGATTGCAATTGCGTCATTAAAGAAATTAGAAAAAGAGCTTCTTGATTATGACTTATCAAACGAATTAACCATAATCTATAAAACGCTTAAAAAATTATTAATTAATACTCCTGAAGATCATTTTGCCTACTCCCAGCTATACAACCGCCATGTAGCTTATATGCTCGCGCTTGATAAGGCCGAAGATATGCTTGGTAACTATTTCAAGAAGTATGGTGAATATTTTTTATCCGGAAGTGACGTTGACAAAATCGGCCTGGATCTGATGAAAAGCGAGATGAACAATATCGCAAACTTATATCAGTCTCACCGCCTATTTGTATTTCAGTCTTTCATCAATATTTTTCACGAATTAAAAATTGAACAGGTTGCAAAACCTGAGATGGAAACAACGTTCGAATCCATTCAGACAATTTTTGATCAATACTATCTAGATGCAACGTATTATCATTTAATACTTGTTCTTGATTACCTTAAGATTGAATACTATAACCTTACAAACAACGATAGTAAATCGCATAAGGCGATTGAGGATATCAGTGAATCTATACCTGTGTTTGTCTCTAATTATTCTTTATATACGTTCTCTCCTGCCATTCTTTTGGCAAAGCAATCTTATTACCTTGCTGAACGTACTGAAAAAATGATGTATGGTGAAGCAAAAGAATTATTTGAAGATTACGAAATAAATAAACTGAACCTTCCGGAGTATATCATATATATTAATTACAGAGTTTCTGCGTGTTTCTTTGCAGAAAAATATGATGAAGCAGCGAAGTTTCTGAATAATCTTTTAAATGAAACAGCACTTAAAAAATATCCGAATACATTTTTAGAGATCAAGCTGTTTTTAGCAGTACAGTATGTAATGATTAAGGAACATGATTTATTTAATCAGCTTGTAAACAGTATTCAGCGCCAAATAAGACTTTTAGGAAAAGATGAATGTACACATGCAGTACTTATTATCAAGATTTGTAAAACTGCTTTGAATGATTCTAAGAAAGGCAAAAAAGCTAAACTAAGTATCCTGATGGATAAGCTTAATTTAGCTTTACCGAAGTATTACTCTCCGTTTAATTATTTAAATATTAATGATCAGTTGGCAGAAAAATTAGCAGAAGTATAAATTTTAAATTTTTCTCAGGTTATCTAATGTTAATGGCTTATTAATATATTTAACAATATGTTTATTCTTTTTTGCTTTCATTAAATCCTGAGGATTTAATGAAGATGTAAGCATGATTATACTGCACTGTTCTTTTATCAGATCAGACATTTTTTCAAATTCTTCTAAAAATTGAAAACCATCCATCAATGGCATATCAATATCCAGAAAAATCAAATCAGGCAAATACAAATCAATAGATCCTTTAGCTAATTTTTCAATATTTTTCAAAAATTCAATGGCACTTCTGGCACCTGAGTGCACAAAAATGTGTGTGCAAATTCCGGCAGCTTCAATCATCTTTTGATTTATCAGATTGTCGATTTCATTATCGTCGACTAACATGATTGAATGGTATTTAGTGTCCACAGCAGTATCAGTATTTTTCATAAATAAAAAAGTTAGTTGACCAAATATAAATAATAAATTTATTTAAATACAATATCAATATAGGATTTACAAGTCAAATTTAATGCCTTGTGCCAAAGGCAGTGTATCTCCGTAATTGATTGTGTTTGTTTGTCTGCGCATATAAGCTTTCCAGCTATCTGAGCCAGATTCTCTTCCTCCGCCGGTTTCTTTTTCGCCACCAAAGGCTCCGCCGATTTCAGCACCTGATGTTCCTATGTTTACATTTGCGATGCCGCAATCAGAGCCTCTGTTTGATAAAAACCGTTCCATTTGTTGCATATCATCGGTAAAAATAGACGAGGATAAGCCTTGCTTTACATTATTATTAATTTCAATAGCCTCCTGTACATTACCAGAATATTTTACAATATATAAAATAGGTGCAAAAGTCTCTTCCTGCAAAGATGCGACAGCTGCATCCGCTTCAAAAATAGTCGGACAAACATATGTTCCGTTTTCAAAACCTACTGGCCTGTATGTGCCACCACCGGCAACTAAAACAGCACCTTCATCTGTAGCCGTTTTGATTCTTTTTTGAAATAATTCTACTGCAGTTTTATCTATCAACGGGCCAACAAGTGTATCTGCCTCCAGCGGATTACCTATCACTAATTGTTTATATATCCTTTTTAATTTTTCAACTATCACATCATATATTGCCTCGTGCACTATCAGTCTTCTGGTTGTTGTACAACGTTGTCCGGCTGTACCTACAGCACCAAAAACAATTGCACGGATAGCCATGTCAAGATTTGCTTTTTCTGTAACAATAATAGCATTATTACCTCCAAGTTCTAAAAGTACTTTACCCAAACGGGCTGCCACAGCCTGATTTACTTTCTTGCCCATTGCAACCGAGCCTGTTGCTGAAACCAGTGCAATACGTTCATCTTCTGCCAGCCAACTGCCTTGTGCGGCTGCGCCGTGATAAATAGTAAATACTGCAGCTGGTAATTGATTTTTCTGAAGCACTTCTGATACAATAAACTGACATGCAATTGCAGACAACGGAGATTTTTCGGAAGGCTTCCATATACTTACATTGCCGCATACGGCTGCAATAATTGCATTCCATGACCATACAGCCGCAGGAAAATTGAATGCTGAAATAATGCCAATCACACCAAGCGGGTGATACTGTTCATACATTCTATGCTCCGGTCTTTCGGAATGCATGGTCAAGCCATATAACTGCCGGGATAAACCTACAGCAAAATCACAGATATCTATGATCTCTTGTGCTTCGCCTAAGCCTTCCTGTAGAAGTTTTCCTGTTTCGATAGAAATCAGCGTACCAAGATGCTCTTTGTGTTTCCGGAATGAATCTCCGATCTGACGAATGATTTCACCTCTTTTGGGTGCCGGTAATGCAGCCCAGATTACATATGCTTTTTGTGCTTCTGCAACAACCATATCATATGTTTCTTTATTCGCATATTCAACTTCTGCCAATAACGAGCCATCAACAGGTGAGTGTTTTTTAAACGAGTCTGTACCGCGCCACATTTGGTTTGCGGACATAGCACATGCATTTACTGCAGAAATCTGAAAAATATCTAATGTTTGTTTTACCAACTGCTGATTCATACTTCAATATACGGTTTACATAAAAAAAGTGTTCTCTCGAACACTTTTTATTATTTCTTTAAATGATTTATTACCAGCCTATGCCGTAAAACTCTTTTTTACCATTCGGATATATCCCTTCCATCAGAATACCGCCATTGGTTGTTGATTCAAGAATGCGCACCACATCTTCCGGTGAACCAATAGGTTTTTTGTCAATGGATGTAATTATATATCCTTCTCTTACGCCTGCTTCTTTTAATTTTCCACTATACAGCTTTGCAACTTTTGCTCCGCCTGGTATTTCCAGAATACTCATTTCACCTCCTGATACCGGCTGCAGATCCGCACCTAATTTTGTTTTAACAGAGTTGTCATCTTTAGGAACAAGGGCCATATCTCCTAATTTATTCTTTAATGTTACTGACGACTCCAGATCTTTTCCTTTGCGCACATATTTTACTTTTAACTTATCTCCGGGTCTGTATCTGGCAACAACTTCCTGTAGTTGTGTTGTTTCTCCAACATGAATATCATTTATTTTTGTAATGACATCTCCTTCTTTAATTCCACCCAAGTCGGCAGCGCTGCCTTGATTAACAGCACTTACATATACACCTGAAATAAAATCAAGTGTTTTCTCTTTTGCCAGCGCAGGAGTCATGTCTTGTATTACAACGCCTAGCATACCTCGCTGCACCTGACCATAATTCATAATATCATCAATTACTTTTTTCACCAGCAAAACCGGCACCGCAAATGAGTAGCCCGCATATGCGCCCGTCGGACTTGCAATAGCGGTATTAATACCAATCAGTTCGCCTCTTAAATTTACCAGCGCACCACCACTATTACCGGGGTTAACAACAGCGTCTGTCTGAAGGAATGACTCTATTGCCATATTATCTTTATCTCTAAGAATATTAATGCTTCTGGTCTTAGCACTGATAATACCCGCAGTAACGGTAGATGTAAGATTAAACGGATTACCTACTGCCAAAACCCATTCACCGATTCTTACCTGATCAGAGTTGCCGTATAATACAAAAGGCAGATTTGATTCTTCTATCTTAATTAATGCCAAATCTGTTGTTGGATCTGTTCCGATCAATTTGGCATCGTATGTTCTTTTATCATTCAATACAACCTGTATTTTTGATGCCTTCTCAACTACGTGATTGTTTGTAACTATATAACCACCTGCTGTAACAATAACGCCGGAACCAGAAGCTTCCCTTGGCTGATTGTAATTTTCATACGGATCTCCGTAATAATAACGGAACATTTCTTCGTCGCGTGTTTTAGGCCTGGTAGTTTCGGGCATATATGTTGTTTTAATATGCACTACAGCGGGTGTTGTTATTTCCGCAGCATGAATAAAATTTAATCCTGCCGGAACAATTATATTGGATGTGTCTGCAAAAGATGCGAAAGCAGCATGTTTCTGCATCGATTCAATTGAGGTAAAATCATTTTTCTTAATAAAATACTGATACCCCGCCAGCGCAACAATTCCACCAAATACAGATGACATTACTGCTAAAATTGCTAATTTCTTCAAACTCATAATGGTACAACTATTTTTATTTTTGCGTATGCTAAATTATACATTGTTGAAGGAAAAACCTTCTTATTGATTATTTTAAAACGTTTTCCGTTTCTTTTTATTTTCATTTTACATGGTATTAAAAGCTTGAAAAGAAGAAAATAGTTGCGTAATCAGGTATTTTTATTTTCATTGAAATTTAAATGAACTCATACTGAATAAGATGGGAAAAATTTAAGAATTGGTATTGCATTATACAAAACAAACGCTTAATATTGCATTCCCAATTCGGAGACACTCCTCCTTAGCTCAGCTGGTTAGAGCACATGACTGTTAATCATGGGGTCCTTGGTTCGAGCCCAAGAGGGGGAGCAAAAAGGTTACTAAGCAATTAGTAGCCTTTTTTTATTTTTAAGCATTTTTCTACGGCACAATTAATCGAATGGTTCGATACTCGTTTTTAGAAAATTCTAAACACTCTTAACATAATTAATAATTATTATTGCGAACAATACGATCTCACCAATTAATATTACTAGAACTGGCGCTACAGTTAAAATTGAAATCTGTATTAGATGTTTTCGTTTCAGAATGTCTTTAATATTTTTATTTAAAAAATAAATCCAGATATAAAATGGAATTAAGATTATAATCAATAACCCAACAATTATGTAAATCATACCAACTCCATCAAGAAAAAATCTTTCATCTAAATATCCATGCTCTTTGATAAAAGCTTTCTTTTCAACTTCTGTATTGAAAAAATTCAATAACAATAAAATTATTGGTGCTAAAACAACTACTATTTTGTAGAATAACAGTAGTTGTTTTGAAAATTTAATTTTATCCATTCAGCATTACATTTATATAATTACAACTGTGCCATGTAATCTAAAAACAAAACAATGACTTTATCACTTCAAACCAATTTTATTGCAAACAGTTATCTTAACTAAGTCTTAAAGTTTTCTAAAATATGCGAGATTAACTACATTTCGAAAGCTGTTCTAGTATAAATAACTTATAATCAACTGTTATACAATGCAACTTATAAATTCTTAACGAATTGATTCGATATTTCGATAAGAGGGAGAGCAAAAAAGGTTACTAAGCAATTAGTAGCCTTTTTTTATTTAATAGGAAATCCATTTTATGATTTACTACACATCTTGCAATAGTAGACTGTTACCACGATGGCACAACAGCAGATTGTGGATTATTGCAAGAGGTGAATATTGATAGTTTTTAATACTATTGTCACAACAAAAATTTCTTTACTGCAATAAGAGCTTTGCACTACTCCTTTCAATAATTTTAAGCTGCCCAAATAAACAAAATGATTACTGTGCTGCTACAAACAACGTAATCAATTTAAACACTTCTTTATATTTGGTTAAAGGAAGTGTTTTTGCGATGTCCTGTATATCGTGATAGGCAGTTATTCCGCCGAGTGTGTAAATGAAAAAGCAAGGGACGTTTTTTTTATAAAACGGGTAATGATCTGAGTTTGCTGCTTCGCCGCGCATTTTTACTGCAGGCACAAGTCTGTGCGTTTCATTCAGCGCAACCAGCTTATTATATTCATTTTTAAATATGCTCCCATTAACTACCATAATTCCTTCATCTCCTGTTCCAAGCAAATCCAGATTTATCAGAAAATGTATTGCCGACAATTCTGTCGTTGGATATTTTACATAATAAAACGAGCCGATTAATCCGGATTCTTCGCCTGCAAATGCAACAAATACAATGCTATAGACAGGTTTGTGTATAGCATAATAATGCGCCAGTTCCAGTAGCATGCTTACACCGCTGGCATTATCGTTAGCGCCGGGAAAATATGTTTTCCTTCCCAATGTTCCCAGGTGATCATAATGTGCTGTAATAAAAACAAAGGAGTCTTTTTTACTGCTGCCTTCAATCATAGCAATTACATTACGTGCATGATGTTTTTTTATCAAAACATTTTCAACCTCAAAATGTACGGTGTGAATATCGGATGTAAATTCTGTCGCAAGGACTTCAAATACAGGTGTGCCAAATGATTCGTCTGACAAGCCCATAGTAAGTTTTTTGTCCTGAAGTTCTATGATAGCTGCGGCAGAATATAATTGCTTTAATAAATCAGGTGTTGAAGCTGTAAATTCTTTTAACTGTTTTTTAAAATATACGACAACGAATTTCGATAAATCTTTTTGCAGAAATTTTTGTAATACCGTTTCATCTGTAAAAATCGCAGAGTCAATTCTAAACACCTCGTACGTTCCTCTTCCGCTTCCACATGTAGAACGTACAATGTAATCGATACCAGGTTTAAATGTCCCTTTATTCGATTTTAATTTCATCTTTCCCGGAAACGTATTAATGCCATAATTAAATGACTGGAAATAGTTTGCTGAAACTGGCTTTAATCCTATATCGTTAAACTGCTCGGCAATGTAGTTTGCTGCAAGACTGTCACCTTTGAGAGCTGCGCCGCGTCCATGATATTTTTTTGAAGTAAGATTCGCAATTGTTTTTTGAACCCGCTGTAAATCCTGCGCAAGACCAGCAAATGAAAGAATCATAAAAATGGCAATGCCGGCAGTTTTTACATTCATACAATTTTTTTCTTATGAAATAAATAGAACAAAATCTGTGCAGATATAATACCGAATGTGTTGGCTATAACATCATACCGGTCTGCGCCGCGATCCGGAATAAATTGCTGTATGCCTTCAATGGAAATACCAAACAAAATAGTAACAATTCCAACAAGAGCATACACCCTGTTTTTGTTCTCTTTTGTTATTCTGTTTGAAAGATAATATGCTCTTAAAACCAGCCAGGCAAATGTTCCGAAAATAAAAATGTGTATGAGCTTATCAAATCGGAACAGTGATGTACTGGGTAATGATTTACCTGGCGTAAGTGTTGCTATTAAAATAAAAATCCCCCAAAGCACGGCAGGACCGTACACCTTGAAGGATTTTATATATGCATGATTAAGCACCTACTAAAGTTGTATATGCCTTTGCATCTAATAATGTATCAAGATCAGCAGGAGTGGAAAGAGTTACTTTCACTATCCAGCCTTTGCCATATGGATCAGTGTTTACCAATTCCGGAGCTGATTCCAGTTCCGCATTGAATTCTGTTACATTTCCACTTACAGGCATAAATAAGTCTGAAACCGTTTTAACAGCTTCAATTGTTCCAAAGATTTCTTCTTTGGCAATTGTCTGACCAACGGATGTTACGTCCAAATAAACAATATCACCTAATTCTTTTTGTGCAAAATCAGTGATCCCAACATAAGCTGTCTGGCCTTCAACACGAACCCATTCGTGATCTTTGCTGTATTTTAATTCAGAAGGAAAATTCATAATTGATTTCTTTTTTAACAACCAAAAATACATTCTTTTTAAGGAGAAACAAAACACTCTTCTCTACGACAGCGTAAATCTGAGCTGTATACCTATAGCTGTAGTTGCTCTGCGGTAAGAGGATGATATTTTAGGACTGTTGATTGTACGTTCGAAATAAAATTGTAAGGTCACCCGCTGCGAAATATTATAACTGATAGTAGGCTTAAACTGTATATTTGTATTACCTGCTGTTACAGTAGTATTTTCAGTAAATTTCCGCTGATATGTAATCATATCATTAAGTGTAAAGTTAACCTGAATATTCAATTCATTTTTCAAATTGATTTTTTGTCCGCCGGTTAAAAATTTTGGCACTGGCACATTTGACCGGGCAAACCCGATTCCTATCTGCCAGGAGTTATTTAAACTTTCTGTTAACTGAGCATTTGTAAGAGACATGTTTAATAACCGCGTTCTGCTATAGGTAAGCTTATATGAGATTTTATTTTTTGTACGTGCATTAAATCCTATAAAAGGAGCAAAAGCTTCATTCACTGAAACGCCACTTATTACATATATTGGTACAACTTGCCCTGAATCATTAACCATAGCCGGAAGTCTGGGCGTATCATAAAAGTTGCCGCCAGGTGATATGTAATTCGAATTGTATATCAATGAAGATGCATAGCTTCCGACCAAGTATTGACTGGAATATTTATGTGAAATGGTGATTGACGCGAATTTTTTAGCCAGGAATTTAGCTTTTGCCAAACCTGCATAATCAATTTGCCAGCCAGGCAATGGTATCCTTGGAATACCGCTGCTTTCTACCTTATCCGGATCTTTACCCATGTATGCAGCCAAAAATGCCGGCAACAAGACGCTCTGCGAATTATCATTATATTCTTGCCCACCAGTACCATTCAATTTGTTTGCTATTGTTTCCCGGTAAGCGGCAAATCTATTAAAATTAGCAGAAGAGTTGGGATCAACCGAACCGGCTACATGTTTATCAAAGGCTGATAAAATAGTTATTGTTGATACCGTATAGCTACCTGAGCGATATGGGTTGTCGGACACATAATCATTACTTCCAGTTGCACTTACCCGATATAATTCGGTATATATATTGGAGTTGGTAAGTTTAGATTCCAGCACAATCTTAAAATCTTTTATGGGTTCTATATTTGCCCGGGCAGTAATTGTCTGCGAATGTGATTGTGTGAAAGGAGTATTCAATGAGCGTGCCTTGGAAATCCAGCCGGCATCGGAAGCTTTCTGCCGGAATGATGCATCCTGTGAGCCTAATAAAAACGGAAGCATAATAGATGTGCTTTGTGTAGTAAAATCACTCATGCCCAAATATTTTGGTGTTTCTAAAAAGCCGGCCATAGATGTATAATCGCTGGTACCAAATGTAACGTTTGCATTTTTAATCATCATCAACGCTTTAAACGTTGCTTTCATAAGTATTCTGTCAGGTACTCGCTTTGTTGTATCTTTAGGATCTGGTTTTTTCAACGGAGGTTTTGGTTTTTTCATTTCCGCCAAAAATTTCGATTTGCTATACAGTTTATCCAGATCTATTTTAGCATTTATCGTATTATCCCGATTGTTTCTAATGGAATTACCAAGTGTGTCTTTTTGAATCAACGCACCCGTAACCCATGCATAGCCTGCACCATAGGTATAATCCATGTTGGCCCAGTTCAGCATTTTAATTTTATCTAATGGAAGTTTATACGTCAATGTCACATTCTGATCAAAGTTCTTAAGACGGCCTAATTTACTTAAGTTGTGTCTGACACTATCTTTATATTCAGTTGTACCCATTGTTCCATTGGGTTCATCAACAATAGCATATGCATTGGCTTTATAGCTTGCAGCTATTGATTTAGTAAAATTCCAAAGCAGGCCATAGTTACGTGTCAATAAATATGTCTTCTGATAAATTATATCCTGAGCAGGAGTAAGTGGCCCTGCCTGATAATACTGCTGTGCAATAAGTTGTCTGTTTAAGTCTGTTCTGAATGTTAACTGACTTGGCATCAATGAAAAGTTGAAGTCTTTTATAAGCGGTGTCATTATTCCTCTTGAAGCTGCCATACCTTTAAACGGTGTATAGCTCTTACCTGTGTTTGAATAGGAATACCCGACACCTGCATTATATTTTGTTGTCTGATTTAATTTTAAATCATAATTGGTTTGTTTCATGTTGCTGTAACCAGCAGAGAGCGTAAGGTTTTCAATATCGTACACATGTTTTTTTGCATTGGGTTTCACCTTCACTTTTTGGATATTGGTGAAGTTAATTGCCTTTGTGACTGTTTGATCAATAATAAGCTTCTTATACCCACTGGGGTCATCGGCATTGTTGACCGATTGAGACAATGTCACATCTGGGTTTAACGGATCATATTGGGGTGCTATAGCTTTACGGTTATAACCAATATATAAAGGCAATTTGATACCTGTTTTCCCTGGAATAAACTTCTCTAAATTTATATTTGAGATAACACCATATTCAAGTGTATTGGCTCGTTGTCGTTGCGAAGTTTTTTGGTCTAATGAACCAAAACCAGCAGAGGTAAACCGTATACTTGAACTTACTTTTGCAAGATCTGCCAATGATAAATTTAATTTACCAGCATATGCATAAGAGCTATGACTGACAAAACCAGATGTTCGCAATTCATCTGCCCAGATACAAAAAGCCAGTGGATTCTCATTTCCACCGATAGGATTTTGTACTCCAATCATAATTGTTACCACCGCTGACATATCGGGATTGCCCACAACAACTATAATTTGCCCATTGGGTAATACATAGTTATACGGAACCGACAAGGCATAACCTGCACTGTTTCTTGCGACTTTTGCATTAATAAAATCACTGATGTTGACGGATATTTGGTTCTCACTCCGCCAGACTTCATTCGGATCGGTACTATTTATTGGCGCTGTAAAATAAAGCGGTACTAGTATCTCATAAAAGTTGTCCTTGTAATCTGTTCCCATTCTTAAAAAAGCGACAGACTGGGCATCTCTTAGTCCGGATTGATTTGCTTTGGTAGGATTACATTCAGCATGTATGAACATATCTACTTTCGTATAATTCATTAAATTAAGACTAAAGCTTTTATATGCTGCTCTTGCAGTCCCATCCTGGATGCCGTCTACACAAAGCCTTAGTGATTGTTCATTTATTCTTCTTGTAATAACAGATGTTGCATCGTAATCTCTATTGAAACCAGGAGGTAAAACATATGGTGTTGTACTGCCATCCGTTGTACTGTTTTCTTCAACATTTACAACAGATAAATCAAGTACTGTATTGTCGGGCCTTAAGTGCAATGACCCCCCGGTATTGCTGATATCATCCGGTTGATAAACCCTCCATTGATTTGCAACGAGCTGAAAATTTGCCATACGAAGTACAATCGGTGTACCAAATCCGGTAAGATATGTACGCATCCATTTAATCGATTTATATCCTTCAATATCGCCAATGGTAGCATCCGGTGTACGAATCGGAATTCTGAATTGATACCATGTTACTACTTCCGGTGGCGTGTGATCCGAAAACTGAACCGTATAATCTCTTGAACTCACAATATAATTTTGTCCGACAACAAATTTCGTAGGATCAATGAGTACCTGATACTCATAATATTCTTCCAATGTATTTAACGTATTGTCACCATTCAAATCTTCGTTATCCGGAATATTTGTATTTGAAGGTGTAACGGCAGCCCCTGCATTAACAGGGGAGTTATTCTGTGTACGGTTGAAATTTTTATATCGTTGTAAAACGGTCAGCTCTTTCGAATCCTGATCGCTACCCAGATAATACTCAAAGTTATCAGCACTGATATCTGTTCCGATCGCCGCTCTGGCGCTGGCGGAAAGTACCCGAACAAAAGCGGAGTCAAAAAATGCTGCCTCATCTACGTCATTTAATCCATCAAGACCAATATCTTGTTTGTCCCGCGCGCCTGTAGAGTTGTCGAATGCTGCAGTTATAAATTGTTGATTTGTAACTCTACCCCAGGGCGTCTTTACTGTATTGGTAGGTATTTGCGCATCATTTGTCGGCAATCCGTTTTCAAATGCCTGATAATTATCTTTTAAAACATCTTCTGAAATACTTCCTAAGTTAAAGTATAGCATACCGGTGTTTTTAGTATCAAAAGGCACACCATCAATATCTGTATGACCGCCCTGCACACCAGTCATATAGGGGCTCAACATCCAAAACTCAATGTATTGAATGTTTGCATTATCAAAATCAATATCATTCCTAAGATCTTTGGTAACACCTGCCCAGTTCTGTTTAGGGTTAGGCAATTTACCATCCGCAGTTAAGGCAGGATTGTAATTATTTGAACCTCTTTCTGATGGATAATAGGCAAAATCTAATGTCGGAATATTTGTAACCGCAACATTTGGATCCTGATTCGGAAACAATTCTGTTTGTGTAATATTGCGTTCAAAATGGTTATTGATTTTATCGTAACTGATATAACTTGGCAATCCGTTATTTGACCGGTAAAAAATATTATCAATATTATACCATGCTAACTTTGCTCTCCTGTACGAGAAGTTTAATTCGCTGCTTTCACTTTCAGGAAAACGTTGTGTATTATAGGGTGTTGCAGCCATACGCCACATCATAGGCGACCTTGTTAAGTCGTACGGAGTTTTGGCGCCTTCAAAATCATCAATGAATGCAATACCACCTTCGCCTCCGCCATTTTTATCAATGATCTTATTATAACCCGGAATAAATTGCGCTACTTCTCCCTGAAAACTAATGTTTGACGGAGCTTTTGTTGCTACTACCGGTAATAAATCAACTGCACGAGTTAACAACCGTGAATCCTGTTTCACATTCGCATCTAACCCCCAAATAGTATTTGAAGCAGGTTCATCACCAATGTTTACACGCGTTATGTTAGGTGCTTCATTAGAGTGAAGTACAGTGGCTCCTAATAATACATTTTCATTAACCTTATAATCGAGACGTGTTCCTAAAAAAGTTTTTCTTCTAAAGTTAAACAAATCTTGCTTTTCAAAACGAATATGAATTTCCTGCCCTGAAGCAAGTACACCTTCGTTTAGTATTTTTATTCTTCCTAAATTGTAATCAACGGTGTAATCTGTTCCTTCGGTTAATGTATTACTTCCAGCTATAACTGTTACAGAACCGGGAGAAATGTTTATACCCGGCAGTATAATTTCACTTGCAGTTCCTGCTGTATAGCGTCCGCTGAAATAATATTTATCTTTGCTTGCTATCTGCATCGCATCAGACATTGTTGAATCATACAATTCTGAATAGACATATTTACTCTTAAGATCTGCTTCTGTTGGTAAAAAATATTTATTAAGATTAGACCCAAAGGGTTCGAGGACCGGAAATAATATCCGGCCATTTTTTGAGTCAATGGTGACGCCTTCTACAAAGTCAAAGTTTCCATCGGGTATCGGGTCATTGTTAGGATTCAATTTATCCAGCCCGCATAAGCGCAATAACGGAACATCCTTAGTGTTCTGCCCTTCCTGCAAGTTAGGAATATCAGCACCGGAGGCATCGTCTTTGTATATTATCCTGAATTGAAAATTCGTTTGCTGCACCTGAGTCACACCCAGCTGGTAAATATTTTTCAGCATTAAATTCCATGTCGGAAGACGGGTTTTTACAACCGGTGGTTTAATCATTTTAGCAATGATCAAGCTGTCCGGGCCAATATTGGTAATTGATTCCGATAATTCTCCTACTGTATAATCAACGCCGTTGTAAGTGTATTGATAAGCAACCAGCAATGCTATATCAGGGGTTATTTTTGATTGCAGTGTTATGTATCCTAAATCCGGATTGAATGTAAATTCAGAAGCAGCAAGCTTACGCGCACTTTTTAAATAGGTGTAATCTGTACCATCTTCAAAAGTACAATTACATTCACTGTTTAATCTTGCAACATCCGTTGGCAATGTGTTAATGCTTCTAAACTCCGTAACAGGTGCACCTCCTGTATATAATTTATTTGACTTATTATCAGGTGCATTGTTGGGTTGCGGTGTTTTTAATCCTTGCCTGTACAGTGAATCATTTTCTCCCAAATCCAGATAACCAACAACGTTTCTTAAATTTGCAGTAGTATTGTTTCTGTTGGTAACATACACATCAACCCTTTTCACCTGCACATTCGACAAGATAGTAGGGCTTGATTTTAGTGATTGCTCATAATTTTCTCTAAAAAATTGTCCAAGGAAAAAGTGTCTGTAATCTTCATATCCGTCTGCTTTTATTTCAAACGTACGTCCTTGTCCGCCACCGCCAATTACAATTTCATCCAGCTTGCCATCTTGCCTTGCAGCTACTGCAGTTACGGCTAAGCGTCCGAATTGTAGTTTTGTTTTAAGACCGAATAAGTTTTGAGGCCCTGTCATTAATGACGAGTTAAGTGGCATGTTTATACGGCCTACTTCAATTGCTTGTATGATATCTTCTTCAAAAGCTGTGTATTGAATTTTAACACTGTTCTGAAATTCAAAGGCCGCTTTGGTATCCCAGTTAACAGTTAATTTCAATTTTTCACCAATCTTACCGATAACGTTCATGCTTATCTGTTCATCAAAATCAAACAAGCCATTACGTTGTTGTTTAATTGGTAATGTCGGGTTATTAACACGTTGCCAGCGTCCTGCAAAATCTAATGTTATAAGTCCGCTTGGACGAATATCTACATAATTACTTCCAAAAGGTCCTTCAAGACCTTTGATATGTTTTGTAAAACCAAAAGGCTGGCCGGGCTTATTTTGTTTGGTATCTGTTGATAATGGATCGTTTGGATCTGTGCTGCCTTTCTTTTGCCAGTAATCACGCAGCATCTGTTTATTCTTGTATTTATAATATTCTTCAAATGTTAAGTATGTTTGCGTACGATATTCCATATCGCCGACTTTTTCCTTAACAATATAATTTCCTGTTGCTGTATCAATTTCTACTTCTTCAGTAATATTTTCCGGATTCTTTAAATCAAGTGGCGATTTATCCGTTGGATTGGAATATTGATCACCGATCCGGTCCTGTGGCTGGTATGTTGGTCTGCGTGATTTTACCCGTGAAGTTGTACTATCATAGGGTACCAATAACTCTTTAAAGGTATAGCGCTGCCCGTAATGAGTGCTTGACAATGCAGCCCAAAAGACAAAAAATAGGGAGACTCCTAATATAGATAGTATGGTAATTTTCCTTACGTTCACTGGGGGTATTATCAAGACATTTTTAATGCCTGCTTTATTAGATCTTCGAGTGTTAACTTATTTGAATTACTTTTTAAAATCACATCTAGATTTTTTTCTGCGACAGCTTTTGTAAATCCGAGTGTTATCAAGGCAGTTAACGCTTCAGAACGGATACTATTGTGCGTTATGGCAAAATTCTGTTTAGAATCTGAAGGTGAAAGGATTTGATCCTTTCTCATCTTATCCTTCAGCTCAAGAATAACGCGCTGTGCAGTTTTCAAACCTATGCCTTTTACAGATTGAATTGTTTTAACATCCTCATTTGCAATAGCTTCCCTAACTTCGGAGGGGTTTAAAGAAGATAACACAACCAAAGCTGTTCCCGGACCAATACCACTTATTGAAGTGAGATGTAAAAACATGTCCTTTTCAAGCTGATCTGCAAAACCAAAAAGTGTGTGCGCATCTTCCTTGATGTGTAAAAAAGTATGGATTTTTGCGCGATCTAATTCTTTAATCTGAGAAAATGTATATAGTGATATTCTTATTTGGTAACCAACACCTTGAACATCAATAATAACAAAAGTAGGATCCTTATGAGCGAACTTTCCTTCTATATAAGCAATCATAAATTAATTTTATTATTTTGTGATTGAGCGTCAACCACCGCTATGGCCACCATGTTTACGATTTCACGAACAGATGACCCCAATTGTAAAATGTGTACCGGCTTTGCCATTCCCATAAGTAATGGACCAATAGCTTCCATACCGCCAACTTCCTGCAATAATTTATATGCAATATTACCTGACGTTAATGCAGGGAATATAAAAGTATTTGCACCTTCTTTTGCCAGCGCACTAAACGGATACATCTCTTGTTGAAGCGCCGTATCTACAGCAACATTGGCTTGTATATCCCCATCAATAATAAGATCCGGATATTTTTCTTTTGCAAGTTTTGTTGCCAACGCTACTTTTGCCGGAACTGCACCTTCGTTTGAGCCAAAGTTAGAATATGAAAGCATTGCAATACGTGGTTCGAAATCAAAAAATTTCACACCTCTTGCCGTTACTCCAATAATGTCAACCAGTTCTTCTGCTGTCGGGTCCATGTTTACTGTTGTGTCAGAGAAAAAGTAGACACCTTTACTGTTGCTTAAAATATACATGCCCGCAACTCGTTTTATTCCTTCTTCAACACCGATTACTTGCAATGCAGGTTTGATCGTTTCTCCGTATTCTTGTGTTAAGCCTGAAATAAATGCATCTGCCTCACCGGTCTCAACCATCATTGCGCCGTAATAATTACGGTTTCGCATCAGTTTCCTTCCGATATCAGCTGTTACACCTTTGCGCTTTCTTTTGTCGTGTAATAAGTTACCGAAATGTGCGCGTTTATCTTTTTCTTCAAACGGGTCAACAATCTGGTATTGTTTAATCACCAAAGAATTTTCTTTCAGCAGCTCTTCAATCTTATCTGCATTGCCTAATAAAATAGGAAATGCAATTCCCTCTTCTGCAATAATCTGTGCAGCCTTTAATATTTTTAAATTGTCTGCTTCCGCAAACACAACTCGTTTCGGATCTTGTTTTGCCTGCGTAATAATGCGCGACATTAAGCGCTGATCAATTCCTATGCGTTGAAGCAGTTCCAACTCATATGCTGCCCAGTCTTCGATATTCTTTTTTGCCACACCGCTATCCATAGCTGCTTTTGCTACAGCAGGGGAAATTGTTGTGATAAGCCGCGGATCAAGTGGCTTTGGGATTAAATAATATTTGCCAAATGTAATTTTATTGTCGCCATACGATTTATTTACACTTTCAGGTACTACTTCTTTTGCAAGCTCTGCAAGAGCATATACCGCTGCTAACTTCATTTCTTCATTAATCTCTGTAGCACGTACATCAAGTGCTCCTCTGAAAATGTATGGAAAGCCTAGTACATTGTTTACCTGATTCGGGTAATCAGATCGTCCGGTTGCCATAATAACATCCGGCCTTGTTTCTATTGCTAAATGATAATCTATTTCAGGTGTTGGATTCGCCAATGCAAAAACGATCGGATCCTTTGCCATGGTAGCCAGCACTTCTGGTTTTAAAATATTACCTGCAGATAACCCAACAAAAACATCTGCCCCCGGCATCGCATCTGCCAGTGTATGTACGTCGCGATCGGTTGCAAATTCTATTTGTGAAGCATCCAGTTCGGGTCTGTCTCTTCTAAGCACACCTTTAATATCGCACATAACGATATTTTCAGATTTTACACCCAGATGCTTATATAAACGTGTACATGAAATAGCTGCTGCACCGGCGCCGCTAATAACAACTTTTACTTCATCTATTTTTTTGCCTACAATCAGAAGCGCATTTAATAACGCAGCGGAAGAAATAATCGCTGTTCCATGCTGATCGTCATGCATTACAGGAATTGTCATGCGTTTACGAAGTTCCTGTTCAATTTTAAAACATTCCGGTGCTTTTATATCTTCCAGATTAATCCCACCAAACGTAGGTTCAAGCGATTCTACTATTTTTATGAATTGATCCGGATCTTCACAATTTATTTCAAGATCAAACACATCCATTCCTGCAAATTTCTTAAACAATACGCCTTTGCCTTCCATTACCGGTTTAGATGCATCCGGTCCGATATTACCTAAACCTAAAACTGCTGTGCCGTTTGATATGACAGCAACAAGATTTCCCTTTGCCGTATATTTATAGACTTCTTCTTTATTTACAGCTATTTCTTTGCAAGGTTCTGCAACGCCGGGCGAATAGGCCAATGCAAGATCTAATTGAGAACTAAGTGTTTTTGTAGGTACAACTTCTATCTTGCCTGGTTTCCCCTGCATATGATAGTTTAAGGCATCTTCTCTATTTATAGACATTGTACTTGAAAATTATAGTGAGTAAAAAGAAAGAAGAATTTCTGAACGATTAAAATGAAATTTAATTAAGCACAAGTTTTTGCCCCACCTTTATACTATTTGAACGCAAGCCATTCAATCTTTTTATTTTGTCAACTGTAAGTCCCGGAAATTGCTGGCAGATTGTCCATAGGGTGTCGCCGGATTTGACATAATAAACTTTTGGTGTTGCTTTCGAAGCAGTAGTTGTTGTTGCAGTTGCAGATTTTGTTGTTCTGATTGTTGTAGCTGCCGGAGCTCCGCCCTTTCTATATATAATCAAACGTTGTCCGACACGGATCGTATTTGATGAGAGTCTGTTCCAACGTTTAATCTCTGTAATTGTCACGTGATATTTCGTAGCAATCGTTCCGAGTGCATCTCCGTTCCGCACCGTATAGTATGTTTTTTGCCCGGCTGTTGCTGAAGAAGTGGTTGTAGTTGTTGTGCGGATTGCAACAGGGCCGGGGTGCAGAGTTGCTCTTGGTATTTCTTTGGCACAGGCGTCTAAGATGTCAATTTTGTTTAAATAAAATTGCGCCATGCGATCTACCGGTACACGGATTTTATACGGATAAGCACCTGTTAAAATACCTTTTTTAAGAGCAGGGTTTAATTTGCGCATATCATCCGAACAGATGTTTAATGCATCACTGAATGTATAGATGTCAAAATACTGGTTTACTGTAATTGTATCAAATGCAATCGGGTATTCAATTGAATCAGCAACAATATTATGATCGGCCATATGATTCATAATATATGTTAATGCTACAAACTGCGGCACGTAACTTCTGGTTTCTTTCGGAAGGAAATCATAGATCTGCCAGAATGTTTCCTTGTATCCGGATTTACGGATTGCCCTGCGCACATTACCGGGACCACAGTTGTATGATGCCAGTGCAAGTTCCCAATCTTTAAATGTATTATATAAAACGGTCAAATACCTGCAGGCTGCAACTGTTGCCTTTTCCGGGTCAAGGCGTTCATCCAGGAACTCATCCTGTTTCAATCCAAACTCTTTGCCTGTAAATGTCATGAACTGCCATAAACCTGCTGCCCCCGCCGGTGAAACAGCTTTGGCATTTAAGCCCGATTCGACAATAGCCAGGTATTTAATTTCTTCGGGTACTTTTTGTGTTTTTAAAATTTCTTCGAATATTGGAAAGTAAACACGTTTTCTGCGTTCCATAACCATTGCATACCGCGGATTGCGAATGGTAAAATAATCTATAAAGCCTTTTATTTTTTGATTGTATACTAAAGGAACTTCCTTCTGTAATGCTTTTAAGCGTTGAGCGATTAACTGATCAACAGAAGCCTGGGGAGCCGGCAACTGTGCCGATTCCTCAATTTCTTCTGCTTTAATAATTGCCGTATCGCTTGATGTAACAATGCTATTTGAATCAATTTGAGCATGCGTTGGCATAATTCCAATCAAAGAGATTGAAACAAATAAGAAAAAGCCAACGGATACTGAGTTGATTTTAATTTTCATTCTGTTTTAGTAAGTATTTTGAGAAGGCCAACAATTTAGCTTCTTCAAATTCACGCCCCATCAATTGCAATCCAATAGACAAGCCTTGTGCATCTTTTCCATTCGGAATAGAGATGGCTGGAATACCTGCAAGGTTTGCATGAACGGTAAAAATATCTGCCAGATACATTGCAATCGGGTCACTTTCATGATCGCCGATTTTGAATGCTGTTGTTGTTGTTGTCGGCAACAGCATAAAGTCGTATTCGGACAAAAGTTTTTCCGTGTATTCTCTTATTAAACGACGTACCTTCTGTGCTTTAGTATAGTAAGCATCATAAAAACCTGCACTTAACACAAAAGTGCCCAGCATAATGCGTTTCTGAACTTCTTTGCCAAAACCTTCTGAACGTGTTTTTTTATACATCGACTCTAAATCGGTTGCATTGCTGCTTCTGTAGCCATATTTAACTCCATCAAAGCGGGAAAGATTTGAACTGGCTTCTGCAGTTGTTAAAATATAATAGGTCGGCAATATGTAATCCAGCAATGGAAATTCAACTGCTTCTACGATATGCCCTGCTTTTTTAAGCTGATCAATTTTATTCTGTGTAGCCACACGGATTTCTTTCGCAACACCTTCAGAATCTACGGCTTCTTTTAAGTAGCAGATTTTTGCTTTGCCGGAAAATGCAAGTTCCGATGAATATGCAGGTACAGGTTTAGAAGAAACAGTACTATCATAATCATCCTGACCGGCAATTACTTCAAGCATTAATGCTGTGTCTTCAATACTTCTTGCCATGATTCCAATTGAATCAAAAGAGGAAGCATATGCAATAAGACCGTATCTTGAAATTCTTGAATAGGAAGGTTTGAAACCAATGATATCACAAAAAGCTGCGGGTTGTCTCACAGAACCGCCCGTATCCGAACCAAGTGATACTAAACACGTATCAGCTTGTACACCAACAGCAGAGCCGCCTGAGGAGCCGCCCGGCACACGTGTATTGTCTGCATCATTTTTAACCGGACCATATGCTGAATTTTCATTGGAAGAACCCATTGCAAATTCATCGCAACTCTGACGGCCGATAATAATGGCATCTTCCTGTATCACACGTTCTACAGCTGTACCGTTGAATTGAGAAACAAAGCCTTTTAAAATATTGCTTGATGCCTGAAGTCCGTGATTTTTATGGCACAATACATCTTTAAGACCAACCACCATACCTGCCAGTTTCCCGGCGGTTCCGGCTTTGATCTTTGCATCTATAATGTCTGCAGTAGCTAACGCTTCCTGTGCATATACTTCTACATATGCATTCAGGTGAGCTTTGGCTTCTATATTTTTCAGATAATATTCAGTTAGGGAACGGCACGTGATTACGCCCTCGGAAAGATCTTTCCGAACCTCTTGCAATGAATTATAACGTTTCAATTTTTAAGCGTTTTTTGTGTCGTCTTTGATACCGTCTTCAATTTCCTTTTTCACTTCTTTACTCGCATCTTTAAATTCGCGAATACCACGGCCTAAGCCACGAGCTAATTCAGGTATCTTTTTACCGCCGAACATAAACACCAATAGAACTGCTATTATGATCCATTCTGTGGGTCCGATATTGCCAAGAAACAGCAATTTGCAAATAGTTAACATCATGATTGTTAGAGTAATTTCGTATACTCCACAAAGATAGGAAAATTAATAGGAAAGGGAAAGATAAAATGTATTTGAGCGTATGTTTAACGCTTTCTGAGCCAGGTTTCCGGATTCAATTTGGTTTCATTTTTCCAGACTTGAAACTGTAGTTCACTGTCTCCATCTTTATTGGTGTATACAGAGCCTATGGGTTGTTTCACAGCCACTTCCTCGCCGGTAGAAACACTTACTTCTCTAAGTTTGGCATATACGGTAAAATATTCCCCGTGTTGAATCATTACAATCTTATGCATGCCCGGCACTTCTGCCACAGTAATAACTTTCCCGCTGAAAACTGCTTTAACCTGCTCGTTCTGAACTGTTAATATGTCCACGCCCAGATTATCTACAAATACCCCTTTAAGAACCGGATGCGCCTGACGGCCAAAATGGTTAGATACACGGCCGTTTTGGACCGGCCATGGAAGCAATCCCATATTGCCTTCAAAACTGGAAGATAATTTAATATTTTTTTCTGCTGCTGCTTTATTCGTAGCTGTATTTGCCCCTTTTGCCTTTTCAATTGCTTTTTTGCGTTCTGCTGCAATCAAATCTGTAATTAATTTCTGAAGCTTATCAGCTGCTTTCTTTGAGTCATCCAGGTCTTTTTTTAATTCCTGCTCTTTCGAAGACAACTGTTTCAATACATTATTCTGTTGATTTTTTGTATGTGTTAAATTCTGGGTTTCGATTGTTTGTGCATGCAGAAGTCCTGTTTTTTCCGCTTGTTTGCCTGCAAGTCTTCTTTCGTATGATTTTAATGCATAGGTAACAGTTGAGATTTCTTCTAACTGATATGTTCTTGCATGCGCATATTGTTTGAAGTAGCTGTTACGGCGCAGCATCTGTCCAATGTTATCGGCTGACAGAATATGTATTAGTTTGTCGTACCCATTCAAGTGTTTATAGCCAAGGTATATGAGTTGTGCATATTCTTCTTTAAGACCTTTAATATCTTCTTCAAGTGCGCGTATGATCATTTCCTGCTCCATAATCTCGCGCTCCAAAAGACTTACTTCTGCTGACATGGAATGAATAACTACTTCGTGCTCTTCAATCTCCTGATTTAAAAGTGTCAGTTGGCTTAATGTAGCGTTCTTTTTTTCTTTCGTTTCTTCAAGAACCTTAGATGTTTCTTTTATTTTTTTCAGGTTACGTTCGCGTTCCTGTTCTAATTCTTTGCGGCTTTTTTTCTGTGCCAACGTAGAAGTGATGACAATAAAAATCAATGCGAATATCGCCAGGTATTTGATGCTATTTTTCATTGAATTTTTTAGGTACACTAAATGGAAAATTTAATGGTTTAGCCGGGAATTCAATTTTAGAATGTGTTAAAACAATCTGCCGCTTCGTTGTTTGCCCATTTTTATTATATGCTACATCCAACGAACATACAGAAGGAATAAGTAATGAATCTGCTGTGATAAAATTACTGTATGCAACGGTTGTTTTAGAAAGAGCCGCAGAATCAACAACATCAACACGCTCCACTTTCATGTTATCAAAACGCACATAACTTTCTACATGCAAACTTTTCTTTTTCTGATACACGATATAATGTGTTTCATTTTTACTCACTGCGTCATTTTTTTCATACGGGAACAGTAAATCTCCCACCAATAAATTCTGAATATTTGTATACGACAAATCAGACTGTATCAAGGACTGCAGATAGTTGACATTGTAGCTGTATGAATCATTTTTTAATTTATCCATAACAAATACGGAATCAGGTCTCAGCAATCCGCGGACACCTTCCACACCTGCTTTGCCTATTGACATCCATATAACACTATCCTTTTTTGCCCGTATTGATAATGCATATTGATCAGAATTGCTTCCATCCGAATACTCAAGCTTTGTTTTCATCGTGAGATACACAAAATCAAGATACGAAGGATGAAAATCAATAAGAGGCTTCACAATAACTTCTGTGGCCTGACTCGCAACAGGTGCTTTTTTACAAGCCAGAAATGTGAAAGAACTTATTGTTACTAAAAGAATTATTTTATTCATACAACTTGCCATCGGCAATTTTTTTATTTATAAAGTCTGTTGTATCACCGGCAGCTTTTGCCTTTTTCCAATACTCCAATGCTTTTGCTTTGTCTCCTAGTTGATATAAAACATCCCCATAATGTTCCAGTATTGTACCATTTTGTGTTTGGGAATCTCCGATTGCTTTTTCCAACTGTATTTTTGCAGCTGTATAATCTTTCATCTGATACAATACCCATGCGTAAGTATCAATAAAATTAGCTTCTGTTGGATTTCTGTTCACTACACGTTCAGACATGCTCTTGGCTAACTCTAATTTATCCTTGCGCAATGAAAGGTAGTAACTGTAATTATTTAATGCATGGTCGTTGTTTTTGTCATACTTCAATACTTCGTCGTAGGCCGCATCTGATTTCGGATATTCTTTTGTTTCATTGTATGCATCGGCCAGCATGAGTAATGACTGGATTTTTAACTGCTGATTTGAACCCGAAAGGCTTTTTGTTTCCTCTAATGCTTCTATTGATTTAGGATATTGTTTCAGACTGAAATAAGCTAAGCCTTTGTAATACCAAAGCATTGGCTGATTCGGAAAAAAATCAACTGCGGATGCACTATGTACAACAAGCGTGTCGTAATCTTTAAATTCAAAATCGAGCGTTAAAATCTGCAGCCATAAATTGTAGTTGTTGCCATCAAGTTTTGCGGCCGTTGAATAATACTTTCGTGCTTCTTCTTTTTTACCATTTACAAAAAGCGCATCCCCCTGACTTGTTTGTGCAACATTGTCGTTAGGATTTGTTTTTACAAACAATGTAGTTAACTCCAGTAGCTGTGCTTTTTTTTCATCTGTCGTTGCATTCGCTAATGCGTCTTTAATAATTTCCTGTTTGATCGTAGAGGATACATTTTCTCTGGCAAGCAAATATCTGTATTCTGTTAAAACTTTTTCAGAATCACCTTTAGATTTATAAATATCGGCAAGTAAAACATGTGCCTGAATCTGATCCGGATCTTTTTTCAGAACCTCTCCTAATAAGTTCAGAGCATTATCCGATTGATTGATGTAATAATAAAATTCAGCCTGATCTACCTGATATTGCAGATTGTTTGGATCAGAATTGATCAATGCCTGCCCTTCTTTAATTGCAATATCAACTTTACCCTGCTTTACATAAAGTTGTTGTTTCTGTCTTGTCAATTCAAAACTTTTGCCAAACGCAGTCTCAACCTTATCATACGTTTTGATTGCCTCATCGTATTGTTTTAACTGAATCTGATTAGCTCCTATCTGGTAATAATACTGTTCAGTGTTCGGAAATTCAGTTATGATTTTTTTATATGTTTTGTTTGCATTTTCAAAATCAGACTGTCCTTCGTACACTTTTGCTAATTGAAGATAATACTCCAGATTGTCCGGGTCTGATTTAATAGCCGCTTGCGCTGTTGTTAATGCACGCGCGTTATTCGACAAACTAAAATTAATTTTAGATAGCTGATAGTTTAAGCCTCCATTTGTTTGGTCTATGGAATATGCTTTATCAAAAAACGACAATGCTACTTTGGTTTGCCCGATCAGGTAATAACGCATGCCTTCAATAAAATAGGCTTCAAAGTAAATGCGATCCTGCTCTGGCAATGCTTTTGGCGTAAAATGAGATTTTGACGCTTTTGCATTTTTTTCTTTATGGCTCTTTTGCGCCAATGCCGGTACTACTAGCACCGGCATCAGAATCGCAATAAGAATAGTTTTTAAAACTTGTTTGTATAAACTCATTGAGTTATGAAATAACATTGAAATCGCCTACACTCAGATCAAGTGCTTTGCCTTTGTATTGTGCGGAATTACCAAACATAGAATTTGCAATTGTAGCATTTGTAATAACTGCATTTTCCTGAACGATTGAACGGCTGATAACTGTGTTGGCAATTTTTGTTCCGTTACCAATAGAAACGTATGGACCAACAACTGAATTTACCAACTCAACGTTTTCTCCAACGTATGCCGGCTGAATGATTACAGAGTTAACAAGCTTAACTGTTGATGCAACCAAATTCTGATCTTTAATATATTCAAGATAACGGGCATTTGTATCTACCGTTGAATCTTTATTTCCGCAATCAAGCCATTCTGTTACTTTGCCAGGCATAAATTTAATGCCCTTGTTTTTCATATTTTCAAGTGCTGATGTTAATTGATATTCGCCCTTGTCTTTAATATTATTGTCGATAACGTATTGAAGTTCTTTTTTCAGATTTTCGCCATCCTGGAAATAATAGATACCAATGATTGCTAAATCAGATACAAAATGCTCTGGTTTTTCAACAAACTCTATAATCTCATTTTTATCATTCAGTTTAACTACGCCAAATGGTTTAGGATCTTCAACTTTCTGTACCCAGATAATGCCTTCCTTAGAAGTATCTAACGTAAAGTCAGCTTTGAACAACGTATCAGCAAATGCTACTACAACTTTACCTCCTAACGATTCCTTCGCGCAATAAATTGCATGAGCAGTACCTAACGCTTCGCGCTGATAATAAATAGAACCTTTTGCACCAATAGATTCAGCAACTTTAATAAGACGTTGCTCTGTTTCTTTTCCAAAATCGCCGATGATAAAAGCTACTTCTTCAATCTTCTCTCCGCAAACTTTTGCAATGTCTTCCACTAATCTGTGAACGATCGCCTTGCCAGCAATTGGAACAAGGGGTTTAGGAACTGTAAGTGTATGTGGGCGCATTCTTTTACCCATACCTGCCATTGGAATAATAATCTTCATGCTATATCTTTTTTGATCGTTACTGTTAAATAGATTTTTGCTTGTTTTAATTTGCTTTAGCAAATACGGCTAAACCGTATTTAAGTTTTCTCAATTTAATTATTTGCCCGTACTTCCAAAACCTGCGGCCGCTCGTGCAGAATCGTTTAATTCTTCAACCTCAACAAAATGACCTTGTTCTACTTTGGCAATAACCATCTGAGCAATACGTTCGCCATGCTGAATTGTAAATGATTCATTTGAGAGGTTTACTAAAAGAACTTTAATTTCACCTCTATAGTCAGCATCTATTGTACCCGGACTATTTAAAACTGTAATTCCGAATTTGAATGCCAAACCACTTCTTGGTCTGATCTGTGCTTCTGTATTTTCCGGTAATTCTATAAATAATCCTGTAGGAATTAACTTTCTTTCCAATGGCTCCAACACAATTGCTTGTGTTAGATGTGCACTTAAATCCATGCCTGCTGCCTGAGCAGTTTGATATGCTGGTAATGGATTTGTTGATTTATTAACGATTCTAATGGTTGTATTCATTTCATTATCACGATGAATCATTCCAAATTTACAAAAAATTATGAGGCTTTTGAACGATTGCGCTGTTTTTCTACCAGTAAAATCATGGCAAGCCAGATTACTATAATCAGGTTGTTAATCAATACTTTACTAACAATATTTTCTACTGGCAGTTTATTTGAAATATACAATAACAAACATGCTGACATAATCCAGATTAACATTTTAAACATGGCATACGGAATCGGATAATATTTATGGCCCAGTAAATAACTTATTGCAGCCATTGTTGCATAACAAACCAGAGTCACTAAAGCAGCACCCATATATCCCATAACAGGAATTAATAGCACGTTGCCTGTCACTGTCAGTGCTGCGCCAAACAAGCTTATATAAATGCCCCAGTATGTCTTATCTGTAAGTTTAAACCAGATAGCAAGATTATAATACACCCCCAGAAATAAGTTGGCGAGCAATAGTATCGGCACAACTGCAAGACCTTCCCAGTATGATTTATGTCCTAAAAAATGTTTCACCAAATCTATATTCATGGATACGCCAAGGAAAATAAGCAGACATACGAGTACAAACCACTTCATAATATCTGCAAACAATTGCGGAGAGTTTTTATCGGATGCCCTGCTGAAAAAAAATGGCTCTGCTGCATAACGAAATGCCTGTATGGCGAGTGTCATAAACATCGATAATTTATAACATGCGCCGTAAACTCCCAATGCATGGAGCTTTGTGCTACCCGGATAAAAATCATCGGGTAATAATTCTCTCAGAATCAAACGGTCCAGCATCTCGTTTACCATTCCTGCCAAACCCATAACCATAAGCGGGAATGCGTAGACTAGCATTGGTTTATACAGATATGTGTCCCATACAAACCGGAATCCACGAAATGCTTTTAACAGAAATGGCAATTGAAGCACATTTGCTAAAAGATTCGAAATGAAAATGTAGGAAACTAGGTCTTGCGGATTATACCATGTTAAAACAGCCTGTTTGGTCTCTTCTGAAATATATGTTGAAACCAGTAAAAACGGAAGTCCCCATAACAAGATAATATTGAAGAGTACCGTTAAAAAGATATTCATCAGCTTTACTGACGCAAACCAGAACGCTTTGTTCTTCATTCGCAAGCGGGCAAATGCAATAGAAAGTGCTGCGTCAGTAAACAATATTAAAACAACATAATAAATGTATGAAGTATAATCAGAGTGATTAATTGCACCACTGCCAATACTTAAATATGCTGAAATCTGTTTCGAAAAAAGCAGGATCACTGCTGAAATAATTGTACTTCCTAAAAGCACTTGTGTGTTTACATGATTGAAAACATGTGTTTCGTTTGCACCTTCTTTATTTGAAAAACGGAAATACGTTGTTTCCATTCCGAATAAATAAAGGATATTTAAAAATGCTGCATATGTGTATAGCTCTGTTACAATACCATATTCCGGCGGCAGCAATAAACTTGTATACACCGGCACCAGTAAAAAATTGATAGCCCGGCCTACCATGCTGCTCAAACCATATAACGCTGTTTGCCCAGCTAATTTTTTAAGCAAAGACATGATTTATTTCCCGGTAAATGTAGCTTTGCGTTTTTCAATAAATGCCTGCACCCCTTCTTTAAAATCTTCTGTTCCGGCACAACGCCCGAATGATTTGGCTTCCTGATTAAAAGATGTTCCCGATGTTTCAATTGCCAAATGACTGCAACGAAGTATCTCTGCTACCGATGTAGGTGATTTTGTGAAAAATTTCTGCAGCATCGTTATGCATGCAGGTAATAACTCTTCCTGTGTTGTTACGGCATTTACAATTCCCCAATCCAACGCTTTCTGAGCCGGTATCTGTTCCGCAGTAAGCATGATTTCAATTGCACGGCCTTTACCAATGATCAGCGGTAAACGCTGTGTTCCGCCGTAACCGGGCAAAAGACCTAAGGTAGATTCAGGCAAACCGAATTTTGCATTATCTGAAGCTACCCGAATATGGCATGCTAGTGCAAGTTCAAAACCACCGCCTAAAGCAAAACCATTTACCGCAGCAATAACTGGTTTTGTAAGCCTGTCTATTTTTTCAAATATTAACTGACCTTCCTGTGAAAGCAGCTGTGCTTCGTATGGTTGCAAAGAAGAAAACTCTGTAATATCTGCTCCTGCAGCAAATGCTTTTACACCAGAACCGGTAATGATAATTCCTTTTACTGTGTCAGATTTATAGGCAATTTCAATTTGTTCATCCAATGCCAACAGAACAGCTCTGTTCAATGCATTTAATTTATCCGGACGGTTTAATGTAATTATTAAAATACCCGCATCATTGCGCACATCTAATAAAGATTGGACTTCACTCATTACTTCTGGCTGGCTTTAAAAAGTTTTTGTTTCTCTTCTTTTGTCAGGCTTTCATACCCTGAACGGGAAATTTTATCCAGGATCATATCAATCTCGTGTTGATTCGGTGTATAGTTAATGTCTATCGTTGCTGATGTATTAAAGAAAGACATACGCACTTTACTTTTTTTTGAAAATAACCTGCGTATAAAATCAAACGTTGCATTTATGGGCTTCCCTATATCTATTTGCCTTTTTAGCAAGGTAATAAATAAAAATCCTGAAAATGCGCCGCCTAAATGAGCAATATTTCCACCGGCATTCCATTGCACTGAACCAATTACAGACATTAATACATAAAAAGCTGCGATGTATGTGATCTTAACCGGACCGATAAATACTAAATGAAATTTAAAATTCGGCAGTAGAGTTGCTGCTGCTACTACTGCTGCAAGTACGCTGGCACTGGCACCAATCAAGAGGCTTGGCGGACGTTCCATATAAAAAGGAACAAAGTTGTAACAAAGCAGATAAAACGTAACACCAAATAATGCTCCAAGGATGTATAAGCTGATCAGCCTTCTGCTGCCAAGATATTCGCGGATAAGGCCTCCAAACCAATACAAACCCAGCATATTAAAGAAAATATGAAAAGGAGAAGGCGTGTCATGCGAAAAAGCATAGGTAATGATTGTCCAGGGTTTGTAAAGGACTTCTATAAAATCAGACGATACTCCCTGATAGGATTGTACCGTGTAAAATAACACGTCGGCTGCTGAGAGTTTGGCTATTACCCAGATAAGGCAATCCACTACATACACAATCACATTAATCAGGATAATTTTTACCAATGCGTTATCCTGCATTCTGAATTGATCTTGTATGTCTTTTACTAAACTCATCTTACTACTAATAAAATGAATTTCTGCTAGTCTTCCAATATCTGATGAGAATAAATGCGAAGAGCATACCAGCTATATGAGCAAAATGTGCAACATTGTCGTTTGGCCTGTTCGCATAGATCGAATAGATTTCAATAGCAGCATATGCTCCTACCAAATATTTAGCTTTGATGGGAATAGGTGGAAACAATAAAATTAATTCTGTATTTGGAAACAGCAATGCAAAAGCCATCAAAATCCCAAAGATTGAACCCGAGGCTCCTACTAATGTAAAATTTGTTTCCATTAAAGAAATGTCCCGTACCAGTTCTTTCCCTTTATTTATTGCTGCTATGTCAGAGGGATTTGCTGTGTAATAATCTATAAAATCCAATAATTGATTATATCCGTTTGAATAAAATTTATTTACAAAAACATTAAATGCATCCGGATCAGGATGTGCCATATAACTGATTGCCTCTTCACGCACATGATGTACTTCGTATGCATTTAATCCCCAATAAAGCAACCCCGATCCTATACCGCATACAAAGTATAAAATCAGAAATTTTTTAGAGCCCAGAAAATGCTCGAGCAATGGGCCAAAGAAATATAAGCCCAGCATATTGCCGAATAAATGCATAAAACCACCATGCATAAACATGTAGGTTACGAATTGATACGGAACAAAATTGTCTGAGTATATGCTATGCAAAGCCAATCCGTTTGATAAATCAATTGAATTAGAGAGAATAGCTGTAAGCGCATAAAGCCCTATATTCAATAATAGGATTCTTTGTACGTATGGAGTTAAGCCTTGATTCATAGATGCAAGTTAAAAAAATTACATAAACAATCTACCGATCTTATCCATGTCTAACATTACTACTGTCAGATTGCCATCGGGCGCGTAATTAGGGGTTTTACAGGCAAAAAGCTGATCTATAATAGAGTTCATCTCAGTAAGCGACAATTTATTGCCTGCACGTATTGCAGAACGTTTCGCAAGTGAGCGCGCCAGATTTTCCTGCCGGTCAATTTTAAGATCCGTTCTGTTCTGCTTAAATTGTTCAATCAGGCCTTCAAATAAATCTTTTTCACTACCACCTTTAACATCAGATGGCACACCATTAACAACAATGGTGCTGGCACCGAATACATTAAATACAAAACCCAGCTTACGTATATCTTCTTCCATTTCAACTACCATGGTAAAATCTGCTGCACTTAATTCAAGCGTTTGCGGAAATAAAAATTGCTGTGAACTTCCGAATCTGTTGTGCAGCATACCAATGTATTTTTCAAACAAAATACGTTCATGAGCTGCCTGCTGATCTACTAATAGTACACCGGATTTTACCTGTGTTACAATATACTTCTGATGCAGTTGAAAAGTAGATGTGTTTTCGGTATACAATAATTCTTTATTTAATTGTTTTGAATCTTCTGCGCCGTTAATAGCACTTGACATCTTAATCGATTCCTGAAAAACTTCTTCTTTATTATTTTCTAACCCACTATACATACGTTCCCAGTTTGACTGATTCGATTTTTGCAGACTATTATCTGATACCCCAAATGATTTTGGTGAAAAGCTCTGTGGACGCTCTCTTTCGGGCCGGTCTGTAAAGCCCATTCCTGTAAAGCCTGATACATTTACATTAAAATCAAAATCCAGCGACGGAATGATATTATGTGTTCCAAGCGAACGTTTTACACACGCTTTTATAATTGCATATACGGTCTTTTCGTCATCAAATTTTATTTCTGTTTTTGTGGGATGAACGTTTACATCTATATGCGCCGGATCTATTTCAATAAATAAAATATAAAACGGAAATGCATCTGATGGTATCAGTTCTTCGAAAGCGTGCATAACTGCATGGTGCAAATAATTGCTTCGAATGTACCGGTTATTTACAAAAAAGAACTGATCCCCTCTTGTTTTACGCGCACTCTCCGGTTTACCTATATAACCTGAAATAGAAACAAAATCTGTTTCTTCTTTACATGGAATCAATTGTTCTCTATAACTTCCACCTAATAAAGAAACAGCTCTTTTACTTAATGTGTCTTCAGGTAAATTAAACAGCTCCAAATCGTTGTGATAAAATGAAAAAGCAACTTCAGGATGTGCCAACGCTACACGCACAAATTCATCCATGATGTGGCGCATTTCAACCGAATTGGATTTAAGAAAATTACGGCGTGCCGGTATATTATAAAACAAATTTTTTACTGAAATAGAGGTGCCCTTAGGATGTGCTGTCTGTTCATGTACTATAATAGCAGAACCTTCAATACGTATTAAAGTACCTAGTTCATTTTCAGGTTGTTTTGTTTTTAATTCCACCTGAGCAACAGCTGCAATAGATGCCATGGCTTCCCCTCTGAAACCAAATGTTTTAATTGCAAACAAATCTTCCGCACTACGTATCTTAGATGTTGCGTGCCGTTCAAAACATAAACGCGCATCACTTTCGCTCATTCCTTTGCCATTATCAATCACCTGAATCAACTGTTTGCCTGCGTCTTTTACAATAAGCTGCACAGTTGTACTGCCTGCATCTACAGAGTTTTCAAGTAATTCTTTTACAACCGAAGCAGGCCGTTGAACCACTTCTCCTGCTGCAATCTGATTGGCAATATTGTCCGGCAATAAACGTATTATATCTGACATAGAATGAACCTGTATAAACGAATTAAATAAGTTAAACTATTCCTGAACAAAAGCTGAACCAATGTTAATAATGGCTTCATTCTTGTACCGTAATCTTTATCCGTTCTTACATTCGTATTGTTTCCTCTAAATTACTTCACATTTTTATGAGACTACCCACAGGTTATCCACCAAATTGGTAACATTACTGGGAATGCTGTAAATTGTGGAACAGATACCAGAACTATCAATTAGGCAATCAAACATTTACAAGAATTTGTAAATAGCTATATATTATTTAATGAACAAAAAGATTTTAATCGCATTTGGTCTCCTGTCTGCAATATTGCTTTTTATAACATCTGCAACGTGGGAAAAGCCGGAACCTTTTAAAGTAACGGGTGCAGAAGCCTGGGCTGATAGCATTATTAACACAATGAATGATGAGCAGGCGCTGGGCCAGTTATTCATGGTAGCTGCATATTCAAATAAAACAGATGCACATACACTGGAAATTGAAAAACTGATTAAAAATAATGGTATTGGCGGGGTGATTTTTTTTCAGGGTGGTCCGGTCAGACAAGCACAACTTACCAATCATTATCAAGCACTCAGTAAAGTGCCGTTGTTTGTAGCTATGGACGCAGAATGGGGTTTGGGCATGCGTCTGGACAGTACCATGAGCTTTCCAAAACAGATGACACTGGGTGCTATTCAGGATAATACATCTATTTATAAAATGGGTGTTGAAATCGGCAAACAATGTAAGCGATTAGGTGTGCATATTAACTTCGCTCCTGTTATTGATATAAACAGCAATGCGGCAAACCCGGTTATTGGCGTGCGTTCTTTTGGAGAAGATAAATTCAATGTTACAGAAAAAGCAATTGCTTATATGAAAGGCATGCAGTCTGTACATGTAATGTCAAATGCCAAACACTTTCCCGGACACGGAGATACGGATACGGATTCTCATCATTCATTACCTGTCATTAATAAAAGCGCCGCAGATTTAAATGAGCTGGAGTTATATCCTTTCAGGCAACTTATAGATTCAGGTGTGGCAAGTGTTATTGTTGCACACATCAATGTTCCTTCTTTAGATAATGTTGCCAGTAAACCTGCAACACTTTCAAAACCCATTGTTACAGATTTATTAAAAAACGAATTAGGATTCAGAGGTCTTATTTTTACCGATGCCCTTAATATGAAAGGCGTAAGCAGTCTGTACAAGCCAGGCGAAGTAGATGTGCGTGCATTATTAGCCGGTAATGATGTGTTGTTATACGCAGAAAATGTTCCGCTTGCTATCCGGAAAATACTGAAAGCAATAGACGATAAAGATATTACCAAAGAAGAAGTATATGCCAGAGTAAAAAAAATATTGATGGCAAAATATTGGGCCGGGCTTAATACAATTAAAAAAATTGAAATTGATCAATTGTATCAGGATTTGAATAACTCAGCTGCAAAAGGATTACTAAACAGTTTGTATGCGCAGGCTATAACTGTTATTAAAAATACAAATAACACAATTCCTTTTACACTTGCCGATACTACATCTTTTGCTTCTGTCAGCATTTCATACAGTGGTACTGAAAATGTTTTTCAACAGACATTGACAAATTACGCCAGATTCGATCATTATTCCATTGATAAAACAATAGCAGATTCAGCTGTTTTCCCTTTAATAGAAAAATTAAAAAAATACGAAGTTATTATTGTTGGTGTACATCAAACCAATTCATATAATACAAAAACGTACGGCATCAGTGCCTCGACCAAATTATTCATTCAAAAATTACAGGAAGTGCATCCAACCGTTATTGTTACTGTTTTCGGGGTTCCGTATGCATTAAAATACTTTAGTGATTCTCCGCGGTTGATCTGTGCACATGAAGATAATGCATACACACAAAAATTAATTCCTGAATTGCTTTTTGGCGCCATTGAGGCGCATGGTAAATTGCCTGTAACAGCAACCGCAGAACTAAAACTGAATACAGGAATTCCGGTTACGCAGAATTGTATGCGCATGCGTTATGACTATGCTGAGAGTCTGCGTATGGACAGCAAAACACTGGCAAAAATTGATACTATTGTATTACATGCCATTAAAGAAGGCGCGATGCCTGGCTGCCAGGTATTGATTGCTAAAAAAGGAGCGGTGATATACAACAAATCTTTTGGCTATTTTACATATGACAAGCAAATGCCTGTAACATCTACTACACTTTACGACATTGCTTCTGTGAGTAAAGTAGCAGGAACCTTGCAGGTAATTATGTTTCTGGAAGAGCGAGGTTTGATAAAATTAAATAACAAAATATCTGTTTATCTTCCTGACCTGATCGGCACTAATAAGGAAGACCTTGTTATCCGGGATATCTTAACACATCAGGCCGGCTTGCAGCCATTTCTTCCACACTGGAGAAGAACGATGGACAGTTCTTCCTTCAGTACAAAATTTTATTCTCCTGTACGCAGTGATAGTTTTCCTAACGTTGTCATTCCAGGATTATACAGCATCGCTGGTATGGAAGATTCTTTATGGAAATGGACCAAAGAATCTGCACTGCTGCCACGTCCCAAACAAGGCAGAAAAAATCTTCCTTATACATATGTGTATAGCGATTTAGGTTTTTATATCATGAAACGATTAGCTGAATCTCAATTGGGGCAGCCGATGGAAGATTTTTTAAAACAAAACTTCTACGATCCGATGTGCCTGCAGAATCTGATGTATAATCCGCTTGATAATAATGTTTCTATGAGCAGGATTGCCCCAACAGAACAGGATAAATATTTCAGAAAAGGGCTTGTAGTAGGTACTGTGCACGATCCGGGTGCTGCTTTATTAGGTGGCGTTGGCGGACATGCCGGAATTTTCTCTAACGCCGAAGATCTTGCAACGCTTATGCAAATGAATCTGCAGATGGGCTCTTATGGTGGTTATCGCTTCTTGTTACCCGAAACAATAAAATTATTCAGCACAGCACAATCTTCTAAAAACAGACGTGGGTTAGGCTGGGACAAGCCTCAGGTAGGCAGCAGCGGTGGGCCATGTTCGTATCTGGTATCAGCTTCTACATATGGACATACCGGTTTTACAGGTACATGCGCCTGGGTAGATCCTGATCAGGAACTGGTTTACATATTCTTATCTAACCGGGTATATCCCGACGCCAACAATACGCGCCTCATCAGAGATGGAATCCGCACTCAAATTCAAACTGTTATATACAAATCCATCCTGAATTACAGAGAGTAAGTCTTATTTCAACAGGTATTTTACATATTAAATAATTGTTATAAAAGGCTGTTTTGTTTCTTGTAAAACTCAGAATTGAATTATTTAGGAGCTTTCTTTGTTTAGACGGAGCAAGTGAAATTACCGGGACATTAAATCGGTAATTATCTTATCATAAAAGTCAGAAAATCATTCATTCATGAAAATAGGAATTGTTTGTTATCCAACTTTCGGGGGAAGCGGAGTTGTAGCAACAGAATTAGGAAAAGCCTTGGCTGAACTTGGTAATCAGGTTCATTTTATTACATACTCACAACCTCACCGGCTGGATTTTTTTCATGAAAATATCTTTTATCATGAAGTAACCGTAAAGTCTTATCCGCTGTTTGAATTTGCTCCATACGAAGTCATTCTTGCCAGTAAAATTGTTGACGTAGTAAAGCACGAAAAGCTGGATCTCGTACATGTACATTATGCTATACCGCATGCATCGGCAGCTTTCATGGCACGTGAGATATTAAAGACACAAGGTATTTATCTTCCGATTATAACCACGCTGCATGGCACAGATATTACACTCGTTGGAAAAGATCCTTCTTTTGCCCCTGTTGTTGCGTTCTGCATTAATCAGTCTGATGGCGTAACGGCAGTTTCGGAAGATTTGAAAAAAGATACGTTTGAACATTTTGAGATCAATAGAGAGATTGAAGCAATACCAAACTTCATTGATGTTTCGAGATTTACCAAACAAAAGAAAGACCATTTCAAAAAGGCTATTTGTCCAAATGATGAAAAGCTGATTGTACATACGTCAAACTTCCGGAAAGTAAAACGTGTGGAAGATGTTGTTGATGTATTCAACATTGTGCGTAAAACTGTTCCTTCAAAATTGCTGCTTGTTGGTGATGGCCCAGAACGTATTCTTATTGAAAGTAAGTGCCGTGAGCTGGATATCAGCAACGATGTGCGTTTTTTAGGAAAACTGGATGCAGTTGAAGAAGTACTTTCAGTAGCTGATTTATTTATTATGCCATCTGAAAAAGAAAGTTTTGGTTTAGCTGCACTCGAAGCTATGGCATGTGAAGTTCCGGTCATTTCTTCAAATGCGGGTGGATTACCGGAATTGAACATTCAAGGGAAAACAGGCTTCTTAAGTAACGTAGGAGATGTATCAGATATGGCAAAAAATGCTATCTTTATATTAGATAACGCTAACCTGGCTCAATTCCGGACAAATGCTTTAAATAGAGCTAAAGAGTTCGATTCCAATAATATAGTTCCAAAATACTTGGAGTATTATCAGCACGTACTTGATAAATCTCATTCTTTTGTTAAATAAAAGAGTTTATACTTGCGTGAGTTTTAATACTAATCTAAATTTGCATAAAATTAATTAACATGGATCAGCAGGCCGAAAAAGTAAAACCCAAAAATAGTGGGACGAAGAAAGTATTTGACAACCCGATATTGGAGCGTTTAACACGTACTCACATCTCGGTTCCGATTACCATACTTATGACTATAGCAGCAGGTTTATTGTATGTTGCTTTTGTATATACCGATTATGTTAAACTTACTCCATGGTATGTTGTAGGCTTATATTTTGCAGGTTTCTTTACATTTACGTTAGTAGAATATATTGCTCACAGGTATTTATTTCACATGAAGCCTACCAATGAGTTTAAGCGCAAAATTCAATACGCACTTCATGGGTTGCACCACGAATACCCGAAAGACAAAGACCGTTTAGCAATGCCTCCTGTCATGAGTTTTCTATTAGCTATTATCTTCTACTTTGTATTTTCTTCTTTAATGGATACAAAAGTATTCGGATTTCTTCCGGGCTTTATTACAGGATACTGCGGATATTTGTTTGTGCATTTCATTGTACATGCATACAATCCGCCCAAGAATTTCTTTAAGGGTCTTTGGTTAAACCACGCGATCCACCATTACAAAGATAATACACAAATCTTCGGCGTATCTTCTCAGCTTTGGGATTATGTTTTCGGAACGATCAAAAAGTAATCTGCTTCCAGATTCAATCTTATAATTAAAGAAGCCCTTGCGATATTATTGCAAGGGCTTCTTTAATTATAGACAATAACGTCGTCGTATAGGTTGAACTTTGGCTACGTTATATGAAACTACATATCTAAAAAATTTTTAGTTTCATCTTGAGCAAACCCATCAGTTCTTCGATCGAATTAACCCCCAGGCGCTCTCCTGCTTTGATTATAATCTGTGCTGCACCTATTGCGTCACTCTCTGCTTCATGGTGGGTTAGTGGCACGTCTATATACTTGCAAACAGTAGAGAGTTTGTGGTTTTCAATTTCTTTAAAAACTTTTCTGCTTATGGAACAGGAACAAAAATAATCTGTTTTAGGAAAAGAAATATCGTGTACGGTTAAAATACTTCTTAATGCGCCAACATCAAAAGCTGCATTATGCGCTACCAATGTTGAATAATCAATGTATTGTTTAAGCTCCTGCCACACATCCATAAAGTATGGGGCATCGGCAGTCATGTCTGGTGTAATGCCGTGTATCTGCACATTCCAATAGCTATAAAAATCTGGAATCGGTTTTATTAATTTTGAAATTGTTTTAACAATTTTCCCATTCTCCACAATTGCCATACCTACTGCACAGATGCTTGCCTTATGCGTATTTGCTGTTTCAAAATCAAGTGCAGTGAAGTTCATGACGGATTATTTCCGGTACTATTTTTATTTCGCATCAATTAATTTTTGCAAGGCAAACATTTCATCTCTGTAACGTGCTGCTTCTACGAAATCAAGATCTTTTGCTGCTTTATCCATATCTCTTTTGGCACGATCAATCATTTTAGTCAACTCGGGCTTACTTAACATCGCAACAACAGGATCGGCAGCCAGGGAAGGCTCGCCTTCCGGTTCAATGTATTGTTTTGAGAATCTGTTAGAGTCAGCGACTTTTGTCTGACCCATAATTTCATCTTTCGATTTATTAACTGTAATTGGTGTAATGCCATAGCGTTCATTGTATGCGATCTGCGTAGCACGTCTGCGGCTTGTTTCATCTATTGCCAGTTGCATAGAGTCGGTAATTTTATCTGCGTACATAATTACCTTTCCATTACTATTTCGCGCTGCTCTGCCGATCGTTTGAATCAGTGAACGTACATTTCGCAGGAAGCCTTCTTTGTCTGCATCCATAATCGCAACAAGAGACACTTCAGGCAAGTCAAGTCCTTCTCTCAATAAGTTTACGCCAACCAGTACATCAAAAATTCCTAAACGCAGTTCGCGCAATATTTCAACACGGTCTAAAGTTTTTACTTCAGAATGTATGTAGCGTGTCTTTATGCCAACACCTTCCAGATATTTTGTAAGTTCTTCGGCCATACGTTTGGTTAATGTTGTAACCAATATACGGTCGCCCATTTCAATGCGCTCCTGAATTTCTTCCAGCAAATCATCTATCTGATTCTTGCTTGGTTTTACAAAGATTTCAGGATCTAATAGCCCTGTCGGACGGATAATTTGTTCAACAACTGTTCCTTCCGAACGCTGCAGTTCATAATCTGCCGGTGTTGCACTAACATAGATTGCCTGTTTGTTGATTGATTCAAATTCATCAAACGTGAGCGGACGGTTGTCCATCGCTGAAGGCAATCGAAAACCATATTCTACTAAGTTTGTTTTACGTGCTCTGTCACCACCAAACATGGCACGTATTTGCGGAATGGTAACATGACTCTCATCCACAACCAATAAAAAGTCTTCTGGGAAATAATCAATGAGACAGAACGGACGCTGACCGGGTAGTCTTCCATCAAAATAACGTGAATAGTTTTCGATACCCGAACAATAGCCCAACTCCCGCATCATTTCAATATCAAATTCTGTACGTTCCTGCACACGCTTAGCTTCACCATAACGTTTCTCCATTTCAAACAGATGCACCTGTTTCATCAGATCATCCTGTATCTGATGGATTGCATTGTTCAGAGAATCTTTACCCGTTACAAATAAGTTTGCAGGAAAGAGTGTTAAGCTTTTTTGATCGCTGATGCGTTTACCCGTTTCCGGCTCAATCAGTTGTATAGATTCGATCTCGTCGCCCCACATTTGTATACGATAAGCATTGTCTGCATATGCCGGATATACATCTACTGTATCCCCTGTTACGCGAAATGTACCGCGTGTAAAGTCACGTGTGGTTCTGTTGTATAATATTTCAACAAATGAATACAGTAATTTATTTCTGTTGATCTGTTGCCCCTGATGCAGAACAACAATACTCTTTCTGAATTCTTCGGGATTACCAATACCATAAATGCACGATACGGATGCAACAACTACAATATCTCTCCTGCCCGACATAAGCGATGATGTTGCACTTAAACGCAGCTTTTCAATTTCCTGGTTTATTGCAAGATCTTTTTCTATATATAAGCCCGACGTTGGCATGTATGCTTCGGGCTGATAATAATCGTAATAAGAAATAAAATATTCAACCAGATTTTCCGGAAAGAACTGTTTAAACTCTCCGTATAGCTGCGCAGCAAGTGTCTTGTTATGACTCAATACCAACGTAGGTTTCTGGGTTTGTTGAATCACATTAGCCATGGTGAACGTTTTGCCTGATCCTGTTACACCAAGCAATACCTGTGCAGGATCATCCCGTTCAACCCCTTCAACCAATTGCTTAATGGCTGCAGGCTGGTCGCCCGTTGGTTCGTATTTAGAAGTAAGTTTGAATGCCACTGGTTTTGAATAATATTATAAATATTAAATATAAAATTACAAACAGTAAGTTAAAGAATATAGTTTAAAAAAATGCGAATGGCAACTAATATGCAATTGAATTTTCAAAAAATACAGGAGTCTTCATCAACGGCTTAAATACTTGTATAAGTCCGTTTAGTTGTTTAAATTATATATAGAGTATCAATTACTTTTAATTTTTAATTAACCAAATTATTTAACTAACCATTATGAAAAAAATTATTATCGCTGCATCTATGCTTGCATCTTGTCTACTTGCAAACGCTCAGGAAGTGACAACTACTACTACAACTGTTACACCGGCACCGGATGCCAAATTGTACAAACCGGTTGCAGGAGATCTCCTTGCTGAGATAGGCTTATTTGGGAGCACAGGTGTTGTAAATCTGCCGACAAGTACTTTTGGTACACCACAATTAAAATTCCGTTATTTTCTTCAGGACAAATTTGCGATCCGTGCAGGAATAAACTTGTCTCAAAATGCGACGAACAATAAAATTTATGAAGCAGCACCAGGCGGAGGTACAGGATCTGCAAAAACATCCAACACTGTTATAGGATTAAATGCTGGTATCGAAAAACATTTTTCAGGTACCGGAAGACTTTCCACATATGTAGGTGGTGATGTATCTTTTCAGGCTGTAGGTGCAATGTACAAATGGGACAATACGGCAAACGGTACAACATATGCAAATGGAGAAAGCAGAACCGTACACGGTACAGATGGAACAATAAATTCTTCTATAGGCTTAGGACTTCGTGCAGTAACAGGCGCTGATTATTATTTTGTAGACAAAGTATATCTTGGTGCTGAGATGGGCTGGGGATTCATGGCTATGCACGACGGCAAAGTTAAACAAGATATTACTACAGGTGGGGTATCAACTTCAACTACTGTAAATTCGGCTGGTGGTTCGTTCCATTTGGCACCAATGTTAACAGCAGGTGTTCGTATCGGTTACAGATTCTAGTCATCAAATACGTTAAAATAAAAAAGGTAATTACGTTAATAGCGTAATTACCTTTTTTATTTTCTATGAATTCCAGATATCCCAGGCCTTTTCTGCCTGACCAATCAGCATAGGTAAGCCATTCATTACATGTGCGCCTTTTTCAAGACCTTTTTTCATGAACATCGTTTCTTCCGGATTATATACCAGATCGTATAAATAATGACGGTTTGTTAAAAATTGATATGGAATAGCAGGAAAAGAATTGATATCAGGATACATGCCCAACGGAGATGTATTTATGATGATAGAAGTTTCATCTATAATTTTTTTATTCAGCTCATCATAACTCAGGGTAACATTGCTTTTGGTTCTGGATACATACTGATATGGAATAGTAAGATGCTTCAATGCTGCAACTACAGCCTTTGCTGCTCCGCCGGTACCTAATACAAGAGCTTTATGTGCCGGACTTTTTGGAATAAAGCGTTCCAGCGAATCTTTGAAGCCATAGTAATCTGAGTTGTAACCGATCAGTTTACCATCGTCCTGAATCTTAATTACATTCACAGCGCCGATTTCTCTGGCAGCAGGATCAAGATCATTTAAAAAAGGTATGATTTCTTCTTTATACGGAATGGTAACATTAAATCCTTTTAGATGCGGATCAGTATAAAGCAGTGCAGGAAATTCTTTTATCGTATCTAATTGAAAATTTTCATATACACAATCTGTAATATTTTCCTTCTGAAATTTTTCAGTAAAGTATTTTTTTGAAAAAGAATGTGACAGACGAAATCCAATTAAACCGTATGTTTTCATTTCTACTTCGTGTTAGATGTAAATGAAAAAGCCCTTCCAGTTCGAAAGGGCTTACTATTATGTTGTTTATTCTAAGCCTTTTTATTGCGGAGATATTCGATTGCAATAGGTGCCACTGAGATTGCAATAATTGCAAGGACGATATGTTCAAAATGTTCTCTTACAAAATCAAAGCCTGCTAAATAATATCCAGCTAATGTTAAGCCTGTTACCCATACAACACCACCAACAACATTGTAAGTAATAAAACGCGAATAATTCATTTCACTTACACCGGCTACAAAGGGTGCAAATGTGCGTACAATGGGTACGAAGCGTGCCATAATAATTGTTTTGCCTCCATGTTTTTCATAGAATGCCTGGGCCTTTTCCAAATGCTCCTTCTTCAACAGTTTCATGAAGAAATTTGTCGGAGGCGCATCTGTAAATACTTTTGGCCCGATAAACTTACCAATATGATAATTAACAGTGTCGCCCAGTATCGCACCAACAATAAGTAGTGCTATCAATAGCCAGGGGTTCAGATCACCTAATGAAGCCAGCATACCGGCTGCAAACAGCAAAGAGTCTCCGGGAAGAAATGGCGTTACAACCAAACCTGTTTCGGCAAAGATTACCAGAAACAGAATAAGATATACCCATGGACCGTAAGAAGATACTAATTCGCCTAAATGAATATCTAAATGCAGAAACCAGTCTGCAGCAAGCTTTAATAAATCAACCATTTCAGCCTTATAACTTGTCTATGAAATGATGGAATGTATCGCTGCGTAAGCCTAGGCGAACTGTTTCCAGCGGAATTAATTCATTTGGAGCAATGTTACCCAGGTTCACATTTGCACCACATAATTTTACAAAGAATACCTGCTGTTCTTTTTGTGGTGCTTCCCAAATAATTTTATCTACCGGTACAGCACTCAAAATATCTTCTACCAGGCCTGAACGGACTTCCCCTGTTGAACGGAATAAACCAACGTTACCGGCTTCGCGTGCTTCGCCGATTACTTTCCATGAACCTGCTTCCAGTTCCATGTTCATTAATTTGATCCATTTGGAAGGAGGAATAATTTTTTCTGCGTCTTTAGAGCCAACTTCAGACAGTACTGTTACTTGTTTTGCAAGCTGAGCGATGTATTCGCACTTTTTGTCCTGCTGCAATTCAATAGAACCGTCTGAAACCTCTGCATGTGCCAGGTCATACTTGTCAAGTAATTTTCTGTAATCGTCAAATTGATTTCTTGCAATGAAAGCTTCAAACAATGTGCCTCCTAAGTAACAAGGTATGCCAGCTGATTTATAAATCGCTAATTTTTCTTTTAATGTTGGGGTAACAAATGATGTTGCCCAGCCAAGTTTTACGATATCAATGTAGTTGCTGGAAACAGAAAGCATATCTTCCACTTCGCGGCAACTTAATCCTTTATCCATCACCATTGTAAAACCAGACTCACGTGGTTTTGTCGTTCTCTCAGGAACCTTTGAAAGGGTAAAATTTTGGTACATTTTTATTTATTTCTGTATTGATCAATAATTCTGAATAATGCTTTTTGAGTTTCCAATTTAGGGAAAAATTCAAATAACACCGTATGACTATCAAAGTTCAAAGTTAATGCATTTTCCAGATAATTAAATGCCTCTTTATACCTACCAGCTGTAATTAGGTATGCAACAGCACGATAATATAAATCTGCATTGCCAGGTATCTCATCAATTCCTGCATTAATCAAATCAATAGCTTTATCCATATCACCGCTTTCATAATGCACAAACGACCAGTTTTTCCATACTTCAGGATTGGAAGGCTCTAATACACAAGCTTCTTCAAATGCTTCCAGGCTGGAAATAATGTTCCCTGTTTTATATTCTGCGTTTGCTTTGGCCAACCAATAATCTGCATTGGCTTCATCTAATTTTAATGCTCTTTTAAAGAAATGAATGGATTCATACGATTTATCCTGAGCTTCCAGACATTTTCCTATGCCATAGTATGCTTCGTGGAAATATGCGTCTTCTTTTGATGCTTTTCTATAAAACTCAATAGCTTTAGGCAATGCTCCCAAATGCTCATAGCAAAAGCCGATATTATAAAAAACATCGGCAGTTTTATCCTCCATGTCCATTGTCTGGAAGAAGTATTGCAAGGCTTTTTCATATTCGTTTTTGTACACATAGCATTCGCCAATATTGTAATACGCAGAAGAGTATTTGTCATTTATAGCGATTACAAACTCATATGCATCTAATGCTTCATCCAGTTTGCCTTGCTTAAAATATGAAACTCCAAGGCAGAACCATGCGAAATGTGAATACGGATCTGTCTCAATTAATTGCTTAAAGAATTCTACACTTTCATCCAGGCGATCCAATACTTCCAAACTATATGATAGTTCGTAAATAGCATCTTCGTGCTTAGGATTCATGACAATAGCCTGCTTCAGATGGCTGATGGAATCTTCAAAATTACCCATATCCTGATAGATTACTCCCATGTGATAATGTATCTCATCTTTTTCTTCAGCTCTGTCTAATATCTCCTCAAGCAGCTCAATAGCACCCTCAAAATCATCTTGCTGTGCCATGATATTGGCACGAAGCAATTGGATATCTGTGTCATTTGGCTGATATAGTTGCGCGGTATCTAATATTTCGAGTGCTTCTTCAAATTGAGTCATCTGCATCAATACCTGTACCTTCAGAAGCATAATTTCAACAGAGTATGGATGCTGCTCTATAGCAATATCGCAGGCTTTATGTGCCTTTCTGAATTTTGTACCTTCAAGATAGTATTGGATGATGCTTTCGTATACACTTACATCAAAAAAGCCAGGAGTACCTTCTTTAAGAAGCTCTTCAAATTTTCTGGCCAATTCTCGATCATCTGATTGTCGTTTATTTTGTCTGGCCATAATCTCACTATGTTTAAGTATTTATACGCGGTGATTATACCTAAAGCTAAAAAATTAAAAATTAATTCATTTATACCTGTATGATTTAGTTATAAACATGCATAAAAATGTCAGTAATGCAGTAATAATCAATGTAAAATCAGGATTTTATTTATGGAATAATTCATGGCATGTCCACGAAATAGTTTCTTTCAATGATCTGAAGTTTCTTTTTGTTAACTGCATTATTTTATCTGATTTGTATTCGTATTTATTTGCAGCAGTTTTAGCCGTACTTTTAGTAAGTAAAGGCTCTTTGCCTGTAAAAAATGATTTTATGCTTTCTATCCGCCATGCGAATGCACGCATCCAGTTTGTCGCCTGAATGTGCGGTGCTTTAACCTGAATGGCTTGTGCAATTTCATTGAAAAAATTAAAATACGATGTAATTCCACCACTAATAATGTATCGCTCTCCTATTGCAGCATCCGTTGTAAGTAACTGATGTATTATTTCTGTTAAATCGCGTACATCAACATAATTCAAATAACCCTCGGTATAAAATTTCTTTTGCTGCTGCACATATTCAAATAAACGTACACTGCTTGTACCTTTTAATCCGGGACCAAGTATAACAGACGGGCTTACAATCACAGCCTGTAAGCCTTCTTCCATTGCTCTGTAAACTTCAAGCTCGGCTTGGTGCTTTGTGACCGCATATGCAGAATTCAGAGCAGATTCTTCCCATATTGCTGTTTCATTAATTTCTATATCTGTGAGTTTGCGTCCTATTGCAGCTATAGAGCTAATGTGGATGAATCTTTTTACATTTTTTTCAAGCGCAACATCAACAATATTTTTTGTACCAATAACATTCGTTTGATACATTTCATTGTTTCGTTTGTTCCAAAAAGAAATAACAGCTGCCGTATGCACAACGTATTCTATATCCTTCATGGCATCTATCAATGATCCTGTATCATTTATATCTCCTGTAAAGATTTCTATCTGGCCAGACAATTCATTCAGTAATGTGCAGTCTGAATTTTTACGTACCAGTGCTCTTACACGGTATCCGTTACGAACACATTCTTTAGAAAGAAAACTCCCCACTAATCCATTAGCACCTGTAATAAGAATCATGAGAGCAGCGAATTGTTTAATATGTTTAACGATTGTAATTTTTTATAATACTGCGTTTTTTTAGCGTTCATAAGTCCTTGTGTATGTCGTTTTCCGTGACAATCTGTCCCAACGAAATCAACCATTTTATTGTCAATTAATTTCTCTGCAAATTTTTTTGCATACTTGGAATAGTAACCGGTCAGTGAATTTATATTCAACTGAAACAATACATCCATATCGTATATTTTTTGAAATGCACTAAAATCATTGTACAGATACACATACCGTTCCGGATGAGCTAATACAGGTATATAACCTGCAGAGCGGATTAAAAAGATTGTTTGGTGTAATTGTGTGGGTTCATTGATAAATGAGGTTTCGAACAAAACATATTTTTCCCCAAACGTAAGCAGTGGTTCCTTATTCTGTAGCTTTTGGATAAACCATTCATCTAAATAATACTCAGCAGCAGCGTCAATTGAAATATTTATATTTTCTTCTTTTATCCTTATGCGCAATTGCTCTAGTCCCGGCATAATAGTATTGGCTGAATTTTTGAAAAAATCACCCATAATATGTGGTGTGGTAATTATTTTCTTATAACCCGCCTGAACAAACTCTTTTATAAGTTCAATGGATTCATCTATTGTTTTAGAACCATCATCTATTCCGGGTATCAAATGTGAATGCATGTCCACAAATAGAAAATCTTCCGGAATATCTTCTTTCTTACTAGCAAATATTGAGGTTAAAAAACTCATATTTTATCAATTATTTTTTGATACCAGGTTTTATCTTTTACACTTTCGCCATTATCATAATAACCGTAATTGTATTTAAACCCTCTGTTTATAGGTACTCCGTTTGCAATTACACGAAGTTTGTTATATCCGCCTCTGTTTAGTGCTCTTTTAATTTCCTGGGCAACAAAGAATTTAGAATAATTGATCCGGACAATATATAACGGAATGTCTGCTTTTGTCATTAACAACATACCATCTGTAACAATACCCACAGGCGGAGTATCTATAATAATAACATCATATCTGCTTTTAAGATCTTCCAATAATTTATCAAGTGTTGGAAGCAATATTAACTCTGATGGATTAGGAGGTGTTGGACCCGCTGTAATAAAATCCAGATCTGGAATGCGTGAATGCAGTATAGCTTCATCAAGCGTATTTTTTTCAATTAAAATTGTGCTGAGACCTAATTGATTTTCAGCGCCAAACGCCAGGTGAATTTTCGGTTTGCGCATATCTAAATCCAATACCACAACACGTTGATTGGTTAAAGCAATAATTGCAGCAAGATTTACTGCAACAAATGTTTTTCCTTCACCTCCTACAGTTGAAGTAACAGTAATTATTTTACTGTTTTTATTAGATGTTATAAATTCAAGATTTGTACGAATTGATCTTAATGATTCGCTTATAGCAGACTTAGATTTTTTATCAATGATCAATTGAGAGAAAAGCATTTTATCCGCTTTATATTCAGGAACACTTCCAATAATTGGAATAGGAATAGATCTTTCTAATTCTGCAAGTGTTGTAATTGTATCGTACATTAAAAACCGGATCACTACCAATAACAGACTTAACAGTATCGCAATTCCAATGCCTGACAAAAGAAGTATTCCCTTTTTAGGGTAGATGGGTATGTGCGCAACAGTAGGCTCAGACAATACAATAAAATTTACCGTAACGCCTGCTTTGGTTAATCCTTGTTCTACCAGCTTATCCATTAAAAGCCCGTAGAATTTATCGTATAAATTATAATGTCTTTTTAATCGGGACATTTCTGTCTCTTTTGCAGGAAAGGATATAATAGAGCTTTCCAGTTGAAATTTTTCAAGATTCAAATCATGAATTTGTTTTTGTATAACTTGTTCATTTTGATTTATTAAATCCAATGCATCAGATTTTGCTTTTAACGCAGCTTTATTTCTTACCTGATATGCATGCGTGTTTTCATTTTGCGACAATAATAAATTTTCCCTTTCCTGACTTAATTGATTCAATTCGCCAATAATCTTTATTAATTGTTCATCATCCAGGTTTGGTAATAAGGGGATAAATTCTTTCAGATCTTTATTCTGAACAATCAGTTGCTCCAGATCTTTTAAAAGCCCTTGTTTAAAGATTAGTGTTTTAGTCTCAATAGTATTTTCATCAACCAACTCCGAATACTTTGTATAGTCTGCCATTACATCCATGGTTTTATTTTTACGCATGAAATTCTCAAACTTTTCTTCTGCATTAACCAGATTTTCTTCTGCCTTTTTAATAGAAGTCGTCAAAAAATCTATGGATTGATCAAATGTTTTTATTTTTTGTTGTAAGGTCTGTTCAAAATAAATTGAATCAATTGATTTTACGATTCTATATGCTTTATATGCACTATGGTCTTTAAAGGAAATATTAAGTGTTCGTGCATCATTATTAGAAATATCCGCAAATAATCCCTGTTGGAAATAATTGTTAAGGGCGTATACACTATTAAAAATGAAAAAAGTTTTTTGTGGAATTTTAGAGGATTCAAAATCTTTTGTTTTGGTTAAGATAAAATTACCGGCAGGAGTTTTACATAATTCACCAAATGAACCTTTCTGAACAAAATCCTTTACTTCAATTTGGAATGAATTACTATCAAGTATTTGTATATCGATTGGTGTATCATATAGTATTTTCGAATAATTTTCTACAAACGATACAACATAAGAAGAATTGTTAAAACGCTCTTCGAATAAAATATTACCGTGAACAAAATAAGAAATTCCTAAATTTAAATCTGCTACAACTTTATCTCTAACAACCGGAGAGCGAATTATTTCAAGCTCTCCTGCTAAACTCGAATTATCTTCTTCAATACCATTTGTTGAGAGACCTAATGAGTTTGTTCGGTTTTCATTTTCAAGCTTAATAATTGCGTTTGACTCATATACAGGTTTTGCATAACGAATAAAAATGATTGCTCCTGCAAAAGTTAAAATTGATATTAGCGCCATTGCCAAAAATGATTTTTTAAAAACAATTAGAAGCTTGTAAGGGTCTAATATATTCTGAACCTCTTCTTCATACTGTCCATATTGATTTATTCCTGCTGGCTTTGACTCTTCTTGCACTGACATAATTACTTTGTTGCGCTTTTAATTAGCAAATACACTGTTGCTACAGTTGAAGTAATACCAATAAGTGGATATATATCTGTAAGTGTTTCTTTGAAAACCTTTCTCTGTGGTTCGATATATACAATATCACCGGGTTCCATATCTGTGTATGCGAGCTTTAATCCTTCTACAGTATTCAGGTTTATTAACTGTACATCCGGATTTTTCAGATCGCCTCTTAAAACACGAATATTATTCATCTTGGCGTCTGTTCTGATCCCTCCATATTTTGCTATTACTTCAATTAAATTCATGTCCTGATATTCCAATGGAATTACTCTTCCTCCTTCGGGACCAAAAACAATAACTCTTTTGCTTAACAATTTTGTTTTTACATACGGCGCTGTGTAGTAAGCTGAAAATTTTAAAGATAAAATACTATCTGCCTGAAAAACGGTAAAGCCCTTTAAAGATACATTTCCTACCATTGGAAGGTGTGCACAACCGTCTGAATAAATCGTATATTTTATAGGATCAGGAGCCTGCTTGTCCCCGGAAGCGCCTCCACCTCCGGTTGTTAATGCGTTATTGGGATCAATTAATTTTTCTCCTCCATTTGTATATACATCAATCGTTATTACATCATTAACAGCAATAATATATTCACTGGTAGATTTATTGCGTGCCTGTTCAATAGAGTCAACAAAAATGCTGGCATCTGTTTCAAACATTCTGTAATGATAATAAGACTTGCATGAAAAACAGCTGCTAATTATGCTTATAACAATTGCTATATATAGTATTTTTTTCATTCTAAAAATTTAGGCTTGATTCAATATCCCTTAAATACGGTAATTCCTGATCTTTTGTTGAAACTGTTGGATTTGTAAGCCCCCAATCAATATTTAATTCGGAGTCATCCCAACGGATACCACCTTCGGAAGCTTTATGATAAACATTTGTACATTTGTATTGAACCTCGCATTGTTCTAAAGACACAAAACCGTGTGCAAAACCAACGGGAACATATAGCATGTTCTTATTTTTATCATCCAATAATACTTTAGCAATTTTTTTATAAGTAGGTGAATTCTTTCGTATGTCAACAACAACATCCAATATTGCTCCTTTGGTTGCCC